>ULPK01034975.1_pt1 | contig 13295 bp, 8 predicted proteins | sample 1953421 | NCBI WGS metagenome assembly ULPK01 (sample SAMEA4835627, study PRJEB28245) | human gut metagenome | biome: gut microbiome; material: fecal sample | place: Denmark | collected 2008 | reverse complement strand
CCTGTTGGATATATCCCGGCTGTACCGCAACTTTCGGAGCATTTTTTGTTTGCTGTTCAAAGAACTTTTGATTCTCTTTCTGCATCCGCTCCATGGCTTCGACAATTGTTTGCGTCGAAAGCTGCTGGCTTTCTTTCAGTGCCACTGAAATGATCGCCGAAAGCTCTTTGGTTTGGGTTTCGGACATTTCTCGAAACAGTTCGGACTGTGCTTTGACAATGCCTTTGACGATGTCCTCCATCGGCGGCATCGGTGTTGCATTAATCTGAATGTTGTTTGCATTGGTGTTGCTGCTGTTGCTGGCTGCCATGGTATTATGCTGCATAATCATCTGCGCCATACGATCCTGCGATTCCCTTATGGCGTCCAGAATTTCCCTGCTGCCGTCCGGTGAAGAGAACGAAGTTTCTTTGCCTGAGCCAAGCGATTTTACCGGCATGTTCTTTATGGCTGCCGCATTTTCCGCCAATGCCTGCGCCATTTTTTCCTGTGTCGCAATCAGAGCCGACGTCAGTTCGCTGTTGCTGCTCTTTTCAGCAAAGATTTTGGCCATTTTCTCCTGCGAGGCAATTACGGCGGCCGCCAGTTGTTTGTTTCCGGTCTGGCTTCGTTCTTCGCTGAATTTCAGTGCCTGAGAAAATGCTGCGGCAATCTCTTTGGCAAAAGATGCGTCGGCAACGATTTTTGCCGGTCCGGCATAAGTGGGTGCCGCAGGTTGCGGTGCAGCTGCTGCCGGTTGCGGCTGTGCCTGAGGAATGCTGTTTTGCAACTTGGCGTTTGCCTGAATTTGCGCTTCGGCGAGTGCAGTTGCCAAAATTTTGGCTCTGGATATTTCGTCATTAAGCTCGGGTGTGGCCGAGGCGGTTTGAAACTCACCCGAATGGTCGCGTGCAACGCCGGCGCTTTGCTCAAGTTCGTCGACATATTCCTGTAAAACCGAACCGCCCGGCAGAGAACCGAACATGCCCCTGATTTCCGGAGGCTGTTCCAAAATCATTTTGTTAAAAGCCTCTTTTCTTTCGGTGCTGAAAATATGCAACTGGCGGAAAATATTTAAAAAGCGCTGAGCTATGATGATGGGGTCTTCCCCGTCGCCATGATTTTTCTTATACAACTTGCGGCTGTCCGCGCCTTTTGAATAAGTGTCAACCACCTGTTTTGTCCGACTCTTGCTAACTTTTATTTAAAATTCATCCATATTACCGATTTTAGGCTCTATGTCGTAAATTTCAGGTTAACAAAAGCGGCAGGAATAAAAAAAAACTCCGCCGGTCAGGCGGAGTTTGAAACTAAAGCTCAATGGCGACAACTTTATGTATTTTGCTCAAATCGTCGTTGCCGATTTCTATTCTTTCGTCCGGGTTCCAGCGCAGACCGTAAAGCTGTCCGTTTTCGTCTTCGCGGATGCTCAGTATTTTAGCTTCTTTTTCATCGACGAAATACAGGGCGATGTCGCCGACGCTGACAACGTCCTGCGGGTCGACAAACAATATCGAACGGGTCGGTAACAGCGTTCCCAGACGCCTGGTGCAAAGATTGACGGCATAAGCATCTTTTTTGCTGAAAAGTTTAACCGGACGCTGAACTTTCTTAGTTTCTTCGTCAAAGTCGATAATCACGTTGCCGTCTTTGCCTGCCGTTCCGTAAACGGAAATCTTGATGTTGTCCTGACTGTTGTTGACGGCGTTGGTAAAGGCGGAAATGGCGCCGCGCGGGGTAGACAGCAATTTGTATTTGGCATCGTTGCGCTGAATAATTTCTTCAAGCATGCCTTTGTCTTCCAGACTCTTGATTTCTTCTTTCAGCTCCTCGGCAGTCATCTCCAGCGCTTTGGCAATGTTTTTAAATTCCTTGTCCGAAACTTCCCGCTGTCCCATTTCGATACGATGATAAACGGAAAGGGTCATGTCGGCGCTCTCGGCAACCTCAATCAGGGTCAGGTTTTTTTCGTTTCTGATTTGGCGCAGACCGGCACCCAGCGTCTTCAGGCCGCTTTTCTCGTTAATCTTGTTTCTTCTTTCCTGTTCGCGGCGCCACGACTGGACGATTTCCTGCTGCGAATTTTGTTCGTTGACAAACAGTTCCTGCAGCGGGCAGTCCAGAAATTCGGCAACGCGCACCAGCTGTTCCTGATCGACGCGGCGATAGCCTTTTTCGATTTTGGAGATGGCAGAAAGGCTGACTCCCAGATGATCCGCCAGTTCCTGCATGGAACGGCCGCGCAGTCTTCTAAACATTCTTATTTGGTTCGGGAAAATAATTTCTTCCATAGTATGTTTATCCTTTTGCTGTAAAGAACAAGATTTAATGTTAAGCAAATAATAAATACAAGCGGCTTATTAATCAAGAAAATAGTACAAAAAAAGACAATTTGTGTACAAATATGCACAAAAGAAACCCGGTTTTTCGGATTCCTTTTGTGTCGGATGTCAGCGTTTGTTTCCGGAAATTACTTGGAAAATTCCTTCATCGAATTTGGCTGTCCGTAAACGGCTATCTGCTCGGCCATCAGGTCGAGGTCGTCCTGCCCGAACATGATTTTGTCCTGCGGAATTGATGCAGACAGGCGGCCGTTGGAGTCCATCGGCTTGCTGTCATATTTTGTATAATAATCTGCAAACGCATATTTGTTTTTGACTGTCGCCGTGTCTATTTTTCCGTCCGTATAGGTATAAGTTGAGCGCTTGTTGATAATGCCGTCGGAACTGTATTTGACGGCAGAACCGCTTTTGCTGATTCTTTCAACCGATGTCATTATCCGGCCATTGCTGATATTCATGCTGAAATTGGTCGTCGTGCCGTCGGCGTTGGTCTGTTTAATTGTGAAAGAACCGTCGTCGCCCCGGACAATTTCGCGAGCCGCAAAGGAAGTGTCCATATCGGCCAGTTCCGAGTTAGGCATTCTTTCTTTCAGAGCCTGTTGCAAAATAGCCGTATTGACCATGTCCTGTCCCAAAGTCGAGTTCTGTTGGAGGGTGTTGACGGCAACCATGTTCAGCGAACCGTCGCGATTGGTCATGTTGCGACAGGCTGCGGAGTCGATTTTAATCGTCTGCTGCAGAAGCTTGCCGTCTTTGCCGTATTTGTTCTTAACCGTCATATATTTGTCGGTGGTTGTCGTCCGGTCATGGCTGAAACGGCCGAGCATCTTGATTCTGGAGCGCTGGTTGGTTACGGCAAGGTTGCCGGAAGCGTCGCGCGAAACTGTGCGGGTCGTTTTGCGGCCGTACCAGTTGCGCACGGTTGCCGTAACGCTGCCGTCTTCGTTGGTCTTGGCGTCGTCGCTTTTCATCGCCCGGTTGGCCATTCGGTTGACCTTTGCCGAATGCGCCATGTCGTGCAGGCCTTGTCCCATCTGTTTTCCGGCCCATTTGGTTCCGCCCCAGACCTTTTTGCCGGTACCGAGAGCCGCTTGTGTCGCCACATTGTTAACCATGCCGCCGAAAGGCGAACCGATTGGCTTAATGCTGAAACCGCCTTTGGAGAATGATTTGGCAAATTCTTTGGCCTGATCCAAAACAGCCCAGCCAAGCAGCATCCAGAAGACCAGTTCAAGGAATTTTACCGTCCACCAGGCCAAACCATTGACTGTGTCTAAAATAATCTCATAACCGCTTTGGGTTCCGGCATGTTTTAAACTCGGTGTCATAACCTCATTCATAATTTGTTCAATACCGGTCGTAATGATAAATATGACGATCGACAGGAACAGGAATGTAAACATGGCTGTCATAAACGTTTCCCAGACTTTGGTAACGTATTTTTTTCGCGTAATCGGGAAAGCATAGGCGGCGATGGCTACCGGAATCAGCGCCGATGCTACGCTCAATTGCAAAATAGAATCGATCAGCAGCCAAGGATAAATAACCATCAGCAGAAAAGCCGAAAGCCACAGAATAACGCCGACCAAAAGATAACCGACATGAGGCAGAAACCATAATTTCCAATATGATTCTTTGAAAAAGGCCACGCAAAGAGAGGTTGAGCCTAATGTCATAATATCAAGAATTTTGCCTTGAATGCTCTGAATGGTACAGAGAATGTTATTGCCGATAGACGATGGGATGCCGCCGTCTTCCATAACCTGGGTAAAACCGGTACAGGTCTGTCCCGTCTGCCCGGACGTTACCAGTTGCGCCAGTGCCATGCCGGTATTGAAAACCGGCGTTACAATCAGGTCGATAAATTCCTGAATGTCCGAACGCAGAATGACCACGACCACAAAGACGACAAAAGCCTGATTGAAAATGGTTTTGACCAGTATGCGGGGCTCTTTGACGTCAAAAGCCGAAATAAATTTCAGAATCGTCATAGCCAGCCACAAAGCCATTCCGATAATAACCAGCGTAACCATGGCGCCGGCCAGAGAAGTATAAGAAGCCTTGGCAATTGAACTTGCAGTATTGAACAATACCCTGAACAGGTCGCAAAAGATACAGCTGTTGAAAGAATTTCTGTATGAGTCGATGTTGCACTCGGCATCATTTTTAGAATCACCGTAAGATGTATAAGCCGAGGAACCGACAACGGCATTTTGGCTGCTGAAGTCGTTTGCGGGTACAAATTGGGGTGCGTTGTAAGTGCTCCAGTCAAAACTGAAGTCTGATTTGCCGGACGATTTGCACATCGGATCCTCCGGATTCATTTTACATTCAATCCGGCACTGATTGGGATTAAACTCGGTGTAACATTTTCCGCACAGGGATTGAATTTCGTCACACATCGGATTAATAACCGTTCCCCCGTTAGACGTTCTTAATTCAAAGTGCAGGTGATCACCGTATTCTTTCCAAGGTGTATCTCCTTGGTTGCCGCTGCAAGATGTTCCGCCGACCTGACCGATAACGTCGCCTTTCTTAACAGTTTGCCCTTGACTTACCAAAATTTTTGACAGGTGTGCATACAGAGAAACATAGGAGGAGCCTTTACCGTCTTTGCGTTCGTGTTCAATAACAATTTTTCGGCCATAGCCTTTAGAACAATTGTTTGTTTCGATAACCCTGCCATCCGCAGCCGCTGTAACATTGGTTCCTCCTACAGCTGCATAGTCCATGCCGTTATGACGGGGATTGGAACGATTACGCAGACACAGGTCTTCAGGAACGCGGTCGACATTTCCGGCAACCGGCATTGTGTTGATGCAGTTGTTGTATGAACTGTTCAGCTGCTTAAGGCATTCGGCAGAAATGTCTGTACGAGTTCCTTCCGGGCATTTCTGCCATTCGACACCGCAGTTTGCGCCGCAGTCGGTTGCTGCTGCCGAGAGGTTAATTGCCGACAGAAACGGAATCAATCCAACCGCTGCCCAAAAGGTGATTCTTTTCAAATATGTCAAAATACAGTTCATCATCTCAGTCACCTGTTACTTGCCGTTTTCCGGTTTATTGCCGTTGTCCGGTTTCTCGGGTTTATTTTGCTCTTCAGGCCTAGAGCTTTCTCCTTCGGAAGAATTGTCTTTATTTTCCGGTTCAGGAGCCTTTTCATCGCCGAATTTCAGCTTATTGCCCATTTTTTCCATCTTTTCGCCGGCTTTTTCCATTTTCTCGCCGACTTTCTTCATGGCCTTGCCGCCTTTCTGCATGGCTTTGCCGGCCTTTTGAGTTACTTTGCCCGCCACTTCGGCACCTTTGCCCGCGCCATATACCGCGGCACCGGCAATCATCATCGGTACGCCGACAATGGCGCCCAAACCTGTTGCCGACAATCCCTTGCCTGCGGACATCAACCCTTTGCCACCGGCTTGAGCCGCTTTTCCTCCCGCTTCCACGCCTTTGCCGGCAGCCTGAACACCTTTTCCGGATTGTTCCATGGTTGCTCCGGCCGCTTTGGCGCCCTTTCCTGTGTTTTTAATGGCGGTTCCGCCGCCGCTTACCGGATTGCCGCCGCCTTTGTCGTCTTTTTCCTGATCGCCGTTGGCTTTGCCTTTGAATAGACCGCGGACAAATTTTCCGGCTTTGGCAGCTCCTTCTGTTGCCTGTTTCTTTACGGCATCGGAGGCTTTGCCGCCGGCCCATTTTACCGGACGCATGGCCTGCTGTTTGGCAAAATCAGTCATTTGGGTCAGTTTGCCGTGCATCGGATCAGCGCCGCCGAAAACGCTGTCTTTGAAGAATTTGTCAACGTAATCAGAAACCGTTGATGAAATCAGCTTCATCGAATACAGGTAAACAAACAGAATAATCAGAAAATAAGGTCCGGTTAAATCAAAGGTATTTGAAATCCAAATGGCATCACCGGCTTCAATTTTTGCAAACAATGTCGGAACGTCCCTCAGAGCCACATTAATCATTGCCAGAGCGTATGTCGTCGTCAGCGCAAGAAACACGAAAGTTCCGGCTGCTTTAAGCATAATGCTGATGACGGCGGTCACTTTCCCTTTGGTAACATTGAACGGCCACAGTCCGATAACGACCGGCAGTGCCATTATGGCAAAACCAAGCTTAAAAGAGATGTCCAGCAAATAATAACCGATACCCAGCGTCAGCATGAACCCGACAAACCAAATTAAAGCGCCGCAGAACCAGAGCCATAAGTTGACCATTTTGAACAGAGAAAAGTCCCAAGCGCCGCCATTCATAGACCAGCAGGTCATCGCGTGGCCGATAACCAGATTGGTAGAAACGTTTTTATCCAGATTTTGGGCAAAGAACATGATTCTGTTCATTACGTCGGAAGAAACGATTTCCGTTGCGGCTCCGCCGTCCGATGCGGAGATGGTCGGAACGGTTACGGCATAGTTGGCGTTCAGTTCGGGAGCTCCGGAAATGTCGCTGGTTACGCTCATAAAAGCGATACCAAAGTCAGCGCCGGCAGTCAGCAGCGGGTTTATCGTATATTTGATTAATACGCCCAGTCCGGAAGTAATCAGAATATATGCAACCATAACCTTAAACAAAAAGACGGTTAGGGTGTTCATCATGGCGCCCGGCTCAATATTAGACAAAGATGAAACGTTTTTCATCACAAAGAAAGCCATCCAGACCAAAGCGCCGAGCACCAGCAGTTTTACGCCCGCTTCAGATGTGATGTCATAAGCTTTGCTGCAGGCGTTTAAAAATGTTTCCATCAGAGTTTTGATAATCACGCAGGAATAGCATTTCCCCTGATAGAGTTCCTGCATCTTTGCGATATTGCATTTGGCAATAAACTGGGCAATTTCGATTGAACCGTATGCCAAAGTCAGGTAGGATTCAATGTTTCCTTCTTCATCAACGGTGCTTCGGTTTCCGACGCCGGTGGCCATACTGGTAACCGAATATGTGTTCTTTTCTCCTTTGCTGCCCTCAACTTTTTCAATGGAAAGGGCTTTAACTCTGGAGAAAAGACCGGGATTTCTTAATTTTTCAATTTCCTTGTCCGTATGACATTCAAAAACAGAGTTATCATGTACGGTCATGTCTGGAGCTATGCCACCACGGGTAATAGTTATATCGTATCTTATCTTGTAACATTTCTGCCCTTCCGGACATCCGTCAGGATTATTGGCGCCACAAGCTTCGCCGGCAAAAACGGCGGCCGGGAACAAAAAGCACAGCAGCATTATGAAAACGCCTGTCTTCATAAGTTTGCTGATGTTTAATATGTCGGTTAACCGTTTCATCGTTTTGGTCCTTAATTCTTGGCAAATTAACTACTTGCCGCCGCTTTTGATTATTTTCCATGCGTCGCGTATCTTTCTGGCACCGCCAAACGTGACAATGCTCAAGGCGCCCCAGAAAATCTCAGCAGCCAGTTTGCCGGCACGTTTCTGGAAAGCGGAGTCGGAATTTCCGCCTACCAGACTGTCCGTTACCTGTTGAGCTATGTTGACGCTGGAAACTATCAGAAAAGCAATCAGCATGATGCACATAAACGGAATACTGAACTCGGCAAAAGAATCTTTGGTAACGCTTTTGTCGAAAATGTCGGAGTTGTCACTGATAATCTGCTCCATAGCCAATAGTGCCATAGACATCATAACCGCCATAAACATCATTAGCGCCGCCGAATTTATAATGGTCAGAAAACCGTTTTTTGCCCAGCTTGACGTCTGCTTAAAAGCGTAAGACATGACCAGAATCGGCAATATGACCGCCATCATTGTAAAGCGGAAAATGCTGTCAACCAGATAGAAGACAAATCCGAGCTTGACGAATGTAAAGCACAGTAGGATAAACAGGCCGGTTATTAACGGCATAAATCCAGGTGCGGCCATAACTTTGAACGAAAGGTAGAACCCCAGTGTCAGACGCTCATTAACGGCACAAATCATACAATTCATCATGGATCTCGGTCCGTCGGGGAAAGACAGGCTTTCTATTGATGCTTGGCCAAGAGCCGGTGCCGTACACATTACCGGCTGGCTCGGCGTTATCAGTTCCTGAAAGAACTTGATGACAACACCGTTGTTGACCTTGAAGTTGCTTCCGTCGCCGGTACTGTTCAAAATTGCCGCGCCAAGTTCCAAAAATGCATAGTAAATCGGGAAAACAACCGTATTCAGCAGCCACAAAATCTGCGTTGTCGAAGATGCAATTAACCCGCAAATCAAACAGACAAACAGCTTTCGGACAATTTCGTTCCATATTTCAGCCGGAGAATCTTCCGTAAACGAACCGACAAACTTTAACAGGCGAAAAATTGTCCAGAGCGCAAAAGCAATCATCATCAAAGGCAATGCGCCGTCGGTAATTTTGGCATACATGCCCATGGCGACTTTGCCCATATTCTCGTAAAGCAAGTCGATTATTCCGGTCTGCCAGCATTCTCTGTGTTGATTAGCCAGTTCTTGTTGTCCGCTGTCGTCTTTTACGGATAAAGCCGCACGCTTATCTGCATTCAGAGATGTTTTGCCCTCTTTAGGAGAATCGCAGGCCGTGAGCATGAATGCCGCAAAAAGAACAACCAGCATCACTCTTAAAATCTGTTTTATGTTCACGTCCTTAAACATCGTCTTAGTCCTAAAACTTATTTAAAGTTCCATCCGTTAATATTGGCGCTTTGTTCCGTACGGTAATTATTGCCGTATTTCTGTTTCATAATGTTGTCAATTTCTCTGTCCGATATGCTCTGTTCCCTTTCTTTCTGCATCTCGTCCATTTTTTTCAGGTTTTCCTGAACGATTGCATCATTTTCTTTTTCATTTTTTCTTTCTTCGGTAGCCTGAGCCGTAAATTCGTCAGCCTTTTGGTCGGAAGAGCCTGTCTGTCTCATTACCGCGTCTTTTTCGGCACCGTCAGCCATGCTCTGGGCTTTTTGCCGCAAAGCGGTTGCTTTGTCTTTTTCCTCTTTTGCCTGAGCTTCAAAATTGCGGGCGCGTTGAGCCGCTGCGTCACGGTTGGCCGTCGCCTGTCCGCACCGCTCGGACACTTGTTTGTAAATTTCGGAATTGTTGGCAAGATCCAATCCTGCGGCCTGTTTGCGGTTGAACTGGTCAATCTGCCGCTCTCTTGCCGCTTCCGGACTTGTCGGCGCAGTTCCTTCCGCTCCGGCCTGATTCGGTTTGGCCGTATTAGCAGCCGTTACCGGTTTAGCCGGTGTTGTCGGCCGCGGTGCGGCATTTTCGACTCTTTCGGCCTGACGGGACTGCTCGGCCGTTACCGGAGAAGCACCGCCTGACGAAGAAGAGGAGGAAGCCGGCGCCGGAGCGTCCGAACCGCGAAGCCGGGATACGGGAGCACTGCTCTTGCCGCCGCCTGACCGTCCGAAACTGAAAACTTTTCCCAAAGCTGAAACGGCTTTGTCTCGAGCCTGCCGTAACTTCGGCGTAACACCGGTGGCATTGCCGACCAGTTTTGTCCCTTGCCATGCCGTTTTGCCGGCTCCGAGTGTTGCCGCTTTGGCAACGTTATAACCCATGCCGCCGATTTCTGGAGCAATCGAGCTGCCGCCACCGCCGCCGGCCATGCTTCCGGCCAATTCGGTTGCCTGACTGGTCAGCTTAAATCCGAAAATACAGCTGGCGATCAGAATGAGGAAGCCTGCAAAACCGATGTCCAGCAGATTTTTAAGAGTGGTAACTTCATTTGAATTTAATGCATTGACAACCGCCTTCATACCACCCGAAACGCCGGACATTGATTCGCTCATTAATTGAATGTTAATGCTGACGACCAGCCCCATGAATACATAAGTAAAGAAAGTATTCATAAACATCGTAAAGCCTTGCGTCGTGTATTTGGAAGTAACTTTGAACGGCCAGCTGGCAATCAGAAACGGCATCAAGGCGCCGACAATCCCTAACCGTACGGTTGCGTCAACCAGATAAAAGGCAAAAGCCAGCGACAGCAACCATGCGAAGACCCAAATGATTAAACCTTCAAAAATCATGGAAAGATCAGGGAATTTAAAACTTGTAACAGTCGTCAGAGCGCCCATGTCAATAGCACCGGCATTCCAGGCAACGCACATCAGCGAGGAACCGATTGCCTGCGGAACGGCCAGTTCGGCCTGAACCGCTTTGATGAAACATTCCAACTGTGTATACAGATACCCTGGCAACAGCCCGCTGCTCAGACCGCTTAATTCTGACGAAGTGTCACAAGCCTGAAGATAAGAGTTTTCTCCTGCCGAAAGCAGAGTCATGCCAAATTCCATACCTGCTTTCAATAATGGTCCCAATACATAACCGTAAATGGCAGTTGCATCTCTCAACAGCAAAAAGGCGACCAAAACTTTAAAAGCCTGTGTCAAAAGCTCGGTAATGTATTTCGGCGCATCCATTTTGGTAAAGGAAGAAACTTTGCCAAGCAAAGAAAAGGCAACCCACAAGGCAAATCCAACCAAAAGCACGTTGGCAAAGGCTTTGGATAATGCGGCATAAGAACCGCTGGTCATTCTCTGCGCCGCATTAAAGATTTTCAGAAACAGCGGGCAAAAAATACAACTCCGGCCTTCAGCCAGTTTCATTGGCAGCGGAATACAGCCGCGTGTAACGCCGTTGATTGATTTTGCCGTTTCTCCATCATACTGAAAATATAGTTTTGAACCGTCAGAACCGGTATATACATAAATAGCAGCTTCTGCAACGTCTAGAACTTCATCAGCTTCATCACAGGCTTTGTTTTTTGCTTCTTTGAGTTGTTTCAATTCTTCTTGCAGACGTCTTTTTTCTTCTGTATATTTATTGTATGCCTCAGGATCGTTAATTTTTGTCGTTGCGGTCATGACAAAACCAGTAACTGATGTACCAACAGCACTTGTCGTGACAGTTCTGTTTATTTTTACATCAATGTCAGATATTTCTTTTTCTTTGTCTTCAACTTTCTTTTTGGCATCGGCACAGTTTTGTTTGACTTGGTCAATAACGTCCTGATCTTTCTTGTCGCCGAGTTTTGTGGCTCCGACAAAAGTTTCGACTTTTTTCTCGGTTGCGGCATTGGCTCCTTCTGTCGCAAAAGCCTCACCTGCAGCTGACATAAACAGAAGCCCGATAAACAGGCCGAATACATATTTCCAACTACATTTTGTCATCGTCGTCTTCCTTATGCCAAGGATTGCCAAGTACCTTAAAAGCAGCCAGCAAAACCGCAATTACCAAAACGAGTGAACCCCAGAAAGCGTACTTTGTGGTAAACCAGCCGAAAAAATCAATATAATAAGCAAGGGCAATTGCCAGAATTATTCCTATATTAATCAGTACGGCTCTCATCGGTTCCTCATTTTAAAGCTATTCCATGCTATTTAGATTGTAGCATATAAAAGTAAAATATTTTGTTACAGTTTTTTGATTTTTTTGATTTAGTTGAATTTCCCTTTGGTCAGAAATTTTACGCAGGCTTTAACGACTTTGTCGTTGTTAAAGACGTTGTAGTTGACGTTGCTGACATGAATAACCTCCTTTGCACCCTCCAAATCGGATTCGCCCGGCGTCGGCAGAGATTTTTTTAACGATTCCGAAAGCATGTTGGTCAGATTCTTGCCCGGAAAGTCCGTTGCAATGATGCCAAACTCGGTTTCTTTGGGAAAGTTTGGAATGAAAATCATGTTGTTCGGCGAAACTTCTTTCAAAATCGGGCCTAGCAACCATCTGAAAAAACTGTATTTTTCAAGTTTGGCAAAGAGCTTGCTGCCTTGATTCGGCGGACAAACCTGCACAATGCGCCGGATTTTGAGCTTTGTCTGCCAAGGCGATTCGAGAGCCATCAGTTTACGCAGCACAATTCCGCCAACGCCTTTGGTTACAAAGGAGACTTCCTGCACGTCTTCAAGATGGTTTAACAGAAAATCCAACTGCCGGACGTGTGAGTCGATTCGTTTGCGGGTCGACGGATAGTTTATTGCCGCTGCCATCATACCTTCTTTTAATACGGCGCGCCATAAGGGTTTGAAAATGTTTTTGCTGTCGCCCAGACCGTGCAGCATGATTACCATATGTCCGCGCTGTCGCGATATTTCATAGATTTCAATATAGTCAAGAAAAGCCCGGCGGCAGTTTTCGAAACCGCCGCTTTGACGCTGAATGTCCCACGGATCAAGAAGCCTGTATTCTTTGGTGCGGTAATTTCGCTGGATTCGCCATTTCTGATAAAAGAAAACGTCTTCCCAAAGCTGGCTGCCGCCCATCGTGAAAAATTCAAACCGCATTTGATGCTCCCTTTATTAATAGCTTGAAGCATTCGGATTCGGAATTGCCGTAATCGTTACTTTGGCCTTGTCCGAACCGTCGGAAAGAATCAGAATCTGCACGGCGCGATTCTCCCGTACGTAAGTCATATGGCTGATATCAGCCCGAACCGTTGCAATTTCTTTCCATTTCAGTTTGGGCATCTCCGACATATAGAAGTCAAAAACGCTGCTTGCGTTATACGGAGTCGTAAATACCAGGCTGCCGATCCAGTTGTCGCCGGTGCCCAAAGCCTTTGTTTCTTCCAGATCTATATAGGACTGGTCAGGAAAAGGAACGTCCGGAAAATGGGCAAAAGCCGGCGGAATCGCCGAACCGTCAACCCCGGTCAAAACCGGCTTCTCCGAAGCGCAGGCCGAAAGTATTAAGACTAAAGCTATAACTAAAATGTTGTTTTTTAACATAATTGCTACCTTGTATCAAAATTACAGTTCGTGTATTGTAAATATTGTACCGCACATAAGGTTAAAAAAATGGAAATAACAGGGCGTATTTCCACATGCGAAAATTCCACATAAATTTCTTCATACAATCAATGGGTTAGAAAAAATGTGAAAAAAAATCAAATTTTTTTAATTTTTTGTGTTGACATATGACGGCGACTGTCATATAAACCTGCTCACCGGCTGCGAGTTAGCCAAGTGCAAAATCGCCCGGTAGTTATAGAAGAGAGTAAATAAGTGGATAAGAG
>ULPK01034762.1_pt1 | contig 14526 bp, 7 predicted proteins | sample 1953421 | NCBI WGS metagenome assembly ULPK01 (sample SAMEA4835627, study PRJEB28245) | human gut metagenome | biome: gut microbiome; material: fecal sample | place: Denmark | collected 2008 | reverse complement strand
GCGGAGCCGATGATCCCCGTGCCGATGGCCCCGACGTGGAACCGATTGTCAACAAGTATCAGCCAAACTGCCTTTTCTATCATAACATCGACCGTGCCGACTTCCGTTGGGGAGGTTCGGAGACAGGTACAGTGGAATATCCCTGCTGGTCTACCTTTCCCGTCCCCTGCTCACACCATAAACGCATTGAAAGCAGTATCGACCAGCTCGAACTGTTAAAACACGGTGATAAGAACGGCAAATACTGGGTACCGGCAATGGCAGACACTCCGCTACGGGGAGCAAACGGCCGCCACGAATGGTTCTGGGAACCGGATGACGAGAACAACATCTATCCGCTAAACACGCTGATGGACAAATATGAAAAGTCAGTAGGAAGAAACGCCACCCTCATTCTCGGATTAACTCCTGACCCGACCGGATTAATCCCCGCCGGAGACGCACAGCGCCTGAAAGAAATGGGAGATGAAATCAATCGGCGGTTCTCCTCCCCGATAGCCCGCATTTCGGGACAAAAGAAAAGCCTGACACTGAAACTTGGAAAGGAGCAGTCTGTCAATTACTGCATCATCCAGGAAAACATCAAAAACGGAGAACGCATCCGGCAATATCAGATAGAAGCCAAAGTGAACGGCAAATGGCAAACAGTCTGCAAAGGAGAATCTGTAGGGCACAAACGGATCGAAAAGTTTGAACCGGTAGAAGCCACAGCATTAAGACTGACCGTATCCGAATCTGTCGCACTGCCGGATATTATCAACTTCAGCGCCTATTCCGTAAAATAACACAAGAGGTATGAAAAGAATAATCCACATCTGTTTATGGCTATTGACGGGCATCTTTGCGGAAGTATCGCTGTCTGCACAGAACCCGTTTATCTACCATAAAGGGAAGACATACAAAGATGTTGCAGCTTATCGGATGGAAGAAATCATCGACCTGAACACCCATACTCCATCCACCCCCATCTTATGCGAACAACAAGTGCCGGAACACCAAAGCACTCTTTCGTATAAAGTTGCACTTCCTTTGTATGTTCGTGGTATATTCTTCAGCCGTGATTCCCGCCCCGGCGACTATCAATGGCCGAATAACACCAATCGGTTGCTCCCCTGGATGTTCAACCGTCTCGAAGACCTCACACGGAGCGATTATGCAGGCATTCCTTCCAATGCCCTGCCGTCCGCATCGGGCGATGCACTGCTCCTCGAACTCGCAGACGGAGAATATCTGTTCGCCAAAGCCATTGCGGGTAGCAACAGCCTCAGCTGGTTTCAGGTTAATCAGGACGGCACGCTCACGTTGTATGTCTCCACACTAGGAGAAGATGCACTGACCGGCCGACTCCCCCTCCTGATTTTCCGGAAATCTTCATCCGTCTACCATGTATTCAGTGACGCCTACGATTCGTTAATCGCAAAGAAAGCCGTATCTGCCCTCCGCAAAAGAGCGGACAAAGAGTATTTCAATGCCTTTGACTATCTGGGATGGTGTACTTGGGAACATTATCATTATGACATTGATGAAACGAAAATACTGAACGATATCGATGCCATCGAAGCATCCGGCATACCGGTACGTTACGTATTAATTGACGACGGACACATAGCGAACAAGAACCGGCAACTGACCAGTCTCGTCCCCGACAAAAAACGTTTTCCGAACGGATGGAGCCGCATCATGAAGCGCAAACAAGCAGATAAAATCCGATGGATAGGGCTATGGTACAGCCTTTCCGGCTATTGGATGGGAATCTCTGCCGAGAATGACTTTCCGCCGGAAATCCGGCAAGTTCTACACTCCTACAACGGCAGTTTACTGCCCGGCACCAGTACAGAAAAGATAGAAACATGGTACGAATATTATGTCCGTACCATGAAGGAGTATGGATTTGACTTCTTGAAGATAGACAATCAATCCTTCACCCTCCCGCTCTATATGGGCGGAACGCAGGTTATCCGACAGGCTAAAGACTGCAACCTTGCCCTGGAACATCAGACACATCGAATGCAAATGGGACTGATGAACTGCATGGCACAAAATGTGCTGAACATTGACCATACCTTGTACAGCAGCGTAACCCGTGCCAGCATCGACTATAAGAAATATGACGAGAATATGGCTAAATCACATCTGTTCCAGTCATATACCAATACACTCATACTGGGGCAGACCGTCTGGCCCGACCACGATATGTTTCATTCCTGCGATACCGTTTGCGGCAGTCTGATGGCACGTTCGAAAGCGATCTCCGGCGGACCTGTTTACCTGTCCGACTCTCCAAGCGAATTTATTGCCGATAATATCCGCCCCCTGATTGATGAAACCGGAAAGATATTCCGTCCGGCGGCTCCCGCCATCCCGACTCCGGAATCCATACTGACCAATCCCCTGCAAAGCGGTAAAGCCTACCGCGTATTTGCCCCTACAGGAGACGAAGCGCTCTCAGTCATTTGCTACAATCTGAATACTTCTCCCGCTTATCGGGAAGTAGAAAGTTTCGTCAAACAGGAAGATTACCTGTTACGGGAAAGCACCGGCAAATCCGCAGATTCTTCTTCCGACAACATTCTCGCATTCAACTGGGAAAAACAGAGCGCCGAAGTATTGAATGCATCTGAAAGAAAAATAAAGTTATCCGGATTTACAGATAGTCTGTTCCATCTTTGCCCCATCCGTAAAGGTTGGGCAGTGATCGGCATACAAGAAAAATACCTGTCGCCTGCCACTGTGCAGATACTCAAACGTACTACCGATAAGCTGATATTGGATGTCCACTGCACCGGTACATTAAGAATATGGGCAGACTCCCACGGGAAACAGGAATTACGAAGTATACCGATCAAAAAGGCCGGCAGAATTGAAATAAAGAAATAACACTAAATAATTAATCCATGAACAAAAAACTACTTTTCCCCCTCGCACTCGTGCCACTGGCTGCCACCAGCCTGCAAGCACAGAAGTCCGCCCAGACACAGCGTGTGGACAAACGCCCCAACATTATCCTTTTCATGGTAGACGACATGGGATGGCAAGACACTTCACTCCCCTTCTGGACACAAAAGACAGATTACAATAAGCTGTACGAAACACCCAACATGGAACGACTTGCCAAACAAGGCATGATGTTCACACAAGCGTATGCCAGCAGTATCAGTTCCCCCACCCGATGCAGCCTCATCACCGGAACGAACGCGGCACGCCACCGGGTAACCAACTGGACGCTGCAAAAGAACACAAAGACAGACCGCAAGGATAAAGTACTGGATGTGCCGGACTGGAACTACAACGGAGTAAGCCAAGTGCCCGGCACCAACAACACATTCGTAGGAACCTCCTTCGTACAACTACTGAAAGACAGCGGCTATCATACGATTCATTGCGGAAAAGCACATTTCGGTGCCATAGACACTCCGGGAGAAGACCCGCACCACTGGGGCTTCGAAGTAAACATAGCCGGACATGCTGCCGGAGGACTCGCCAGCTATCTGGGAGAAGAGAATTACGGTCACAACAAAGACGGAAAGCCAATATCACTCATGGCCGTTCCCGGACTTGAAAAGTACTGGGGTACGGAGACCTTCGTCACCGAAGCATTAACTCTGGAAGCCATCAAAGCTCTGAACAAAGCTAAGAAGTACAACCAGCCTTTCTACCTGTATATGTCCCAATACGCCATCCACGTCCCCTTGGACAAGGACAAACGTTTCTACGACAAATACAAGAAAAAAGGCATGACCGACCATGAAGCCGCATACGCCACACTGATCGAAGGCATGGACAAGAGTCTGGGCGATCTGATGGACTGGCTGGAAAAAAGCGGAGAAGCCGACAACACTATTATTATCTTCATGAGCGACAACGGAGGACTTGCCGCCGAATCGTATTGGCGTGACGGCAAACTGCACACCCAGAATCATCCTCTCAACAGTGGTAAAGGCTCCACCTATGAAGGCGGCATCCGTGAACCGATGATCGTCAGCTGGCCCGGTGTCGTAGCCCCTGGCAGCAAATGCAATGATTACCTGCTGATAGAAGACTTCTATCCTACTATCCTCGAAATGGCGGGCATCAAAAAATACAAGACAGTTCAGCCTATCGACGGCATCAGCTTCATGCCTTTACTGAAACAGACCAGGAATCCTTCCAAAGGACGCAGCCTCTTCTGGAATATGCCCAACAACTGGGGTAACGACGGTCCGGGAATCAACTTTAACTGTGCCGTACGCAAGGGTGACTGGAAATTAATCTATTACTATGGTACAGGTAAAAAAGAACTATTCAATATCCCCGATGATATAGGCGAAAGTAATGATCTCAGTGCACAACATCCGGATATTGTGAAACGGCTTTCTAAAGAATTAGGAACCTATTTGAGAAAAGTTGATGCCCAACGTCCTACAGTCAAAGCTACGGGTAAACCTTGTCTTTGGCCGGACGAAATTGAGTAATCATTCACCAGTTTAGTCAGCTCCAAACAAGTAACATGATATTCCAGCTAAACAGACCAAAAACTATGCATTTTACGAATACATAGTTTCTAAGGCTACTCAAATACTGGTATAAAGCAGAAAGCCTACAACTATTATTATATTAATACACAGCCAAATACAGTTTACTATATTCTCAAAGTATTCTCATGCCTTTGAGAAAAAATTCTCACCACGATGAGAAAAAATTCTCATGCCTTTGAGAAAATTTTCTCATTGCAGTGAGAAATTATTCTCATTGCGGTGAGAATAAAAGACTTTGCAGGAATCTGATAATTAGTTCATTACTTTTCGTTTTTCAGATGCTTTAGTTCTTTACTCATTAAGTATAGGTTCATTGAAACATAACCATTCTTGCATTACTTATTATTATTTACGTAACAAAGCAGACTATTGTGGAATAATTCCACACTCCTCACCCCATTTTCCACACATTCCCCATGCGTTTCCACACAATAGACAATGTACATCATTCACATATCTCACTTATAATCAATACATTGATAGCGTACATCAGTCTTTGGCACGCACTTTGATCTTTAATTAGCCGTTAGATAAAGCAACAACCGATTCCTTAACACATAAGAGAGAATTGAAAATATATGTTTAATAATCATTAAAGCAAACGATTATGAAAAAATTAGTATTAGTAGTAGCAATGTTTATGTTTGTTTGTGGTGGTTCATTCCTTGTTAAGGCTCAGAACTCTGCAGAAGCTGCGACAGCCCTGGCAGAAGTTAATGCAACAGCTATCGTTAATGATACAGTAGTAAAAGATACTGTAACCAAGAGCGAGGAACCTGTTAAGACAGAACTGAGTGCACCGACCGCTATTGTCAATGATACAGTCGTTACTGACACTGCATCCAAAGACAAACCGGCTGAGCCTGTCAAGGAATAACCTTCCAACAACATGCAGGACATAGTCTGCCGAAGAATAGTAAGCACACTACAAAAAAAGCCATCCCTACTTCGTCTATTCCGGGGATGGCTTTTTTATGTTCTTATTTTCCCTGAACGGGAATCATTCAACTATCGGTTTTCACGTTCCAGTACTGCCAACCGGGCATACAATTCAACCAATGCTCCCTGATGGAGTATTTCCCAACCGGTCTTGGTCGTTCCCCCTCTCAGATCATCGTCATTCAGCAAGTTGTTGCCCTGATGACAGCTACTGCTCCACGCATGAATCATTGACTTCTCAATGTCATCGATATATTTACGGTCATTGTCTATAGAATAAAGTTCAAAGAATCCGCGACACATGATCGTATTGAACCAGGCGTGTCCCGGAGCAAGGATGTTGAAAGTAAGATTCAGCTCTTTGGAACGATAGGGCATAAACCATTTCTTATGACAGCTTTCAGCAATCGCATACGCTTCATCCAGATATTTCTGTTCGCCGGTAATCTTATATAAGAGACAGGCTGCCTGCAACGGCTGTCCGGAATTGTAAGAATACTTGTTCTTTTCAAGATCGCCCGGCAGATTGGGATCATCCTTATTCGGACGTACATTGTCATAGAATAAATGGTCGGACTTGTCTTGCAATACATCCAGCATATAGTCGTAACATTTGATCGCCCAGTCGAGATATTCCTGTTCCTGAGTTGCCAGATACATCTTACAGCCCATCACAGCAGTAGGTCCGGTAGAGCAAGAGTGCTTGCTGGTAGTGTGTTCGTTCAACTCCCTCCAGTGTACACCTCCTCCGCAAGTCTCATCCCAACCGTGATCGATCAGATAGCGCCATACCACCTTTGCCTGTGTCAGATAACGCATCTCTTTCGTTTCCGTATACCAGTCGACCATATCGAGCCCGATCCATACGTTATCATCGTAAAAGCGTTCGTTACCGGCAGCCGGGTAGCAGGAATAAGCCAGGATTCCACGATCCAGCTGACAGAAATACTGTATTCCTTTGAACATCATATCATCCATTGCGCCATAGATATTCTCCACTTCGCTCTCTTTGGTTGCATCACGCATAGCGACAAATGCCGAAAGACCGCCGCCTTGTCCCCAGACCAACGCATCACCATCCCAATAACCTTTTCCATCATATGGATAATTACCACGCCAGCAGCTCCTGGAACTCTTGCCGAAATAATATCCAATGACAGAAGTCATGTAAGAATGTGCACGGTCCAGCATCTCCGGCAGTTTCAGTTCCGGCTCATCCACCTTTTCATGATAAGGCATCATAATACGGCTTTCGGGCACCGATCGCTTGCCGGCTTTGCTGATAGCTACGGCAGAAACTTCGTAAGTAGCAAAATAAGGAACTTTCAAGAGATATTCTTGTGTAACATCACGCTCTACCTGTATGATGATATGTCCCGGCGAGAAGTCGGTAGCACGAGACAAGCTCGCTTCCACGTCCCTGTAAGAGAGTTCTACCATATCCACGTCGCGATTACTGGGATTGGTCCATTTCACCAGAAGTTCATTCTCGTTATTGGTAGCTTCTACCGCAAATGAACCTACCGGAGAAATATTTCCACTGATGGGATCATTCTGTTCTGAGTTTGACTGATCATCATCACTACAGGACGGAAGTAATGCCAAAGCCAAGAGGTTCAATATAAACAGTTTGAATATTGCTTTCATTTTTCTTCGAATTTAGAGATTACTTAAAAGGTACTACTATGGGAGCTTCCTCAAATCTGCTCATTGGGAATTCTGTAGCATTGAAGCTGTCGTACTTACAAACATGCATCAACAACTCGTGATCGGAGTCAGTACCATCTTCAATGTAAGCAACCGGTGCACCGGCAGAGAAATCCCAGCGTCCTAACAAACCGTCCGGGTTTTCTTCCACAAAGTCCCATGCGTTGGCTTTCAGTTGCGCTTCCGTACGGCATACAGACCAGATACGTGCTTCAAGTACAGCTCCGCCCAAGAAACGATTATTATCACTAGCCTTACCAATGGAGATTTTTCCGCCGTCATTTCCTGTGCAAAGATCTATTTCTGAGAAATTGAGATCATTCCTCTTTATTTCTCCCCAGGCAACTCTGCTGCCATTAATATAAAGCTTGTACTTTTCACTCGGATTACTTTGTGCTACGTCACAGTCTACCACCAAAGCCAGATGCATCCACTCGCCAAGCTTAATCGCATTATGCCCTGTTCTCAGTTGTAATTTATCGCCTGTACCTACCAGGTCAATGACTTTCCACTGATTACCGCCTTCTTTGCCTTTTTCACCATCGTCACCGCCACGGAGAATAAAGTAACCTTCTTTACCCATAATGGTCTGCAACCAATAAGTATTATCGATACGGCAAGTCAGCTCCCAGGTCATCTTCTTCAATTTGAAATCGTTGGTCGCAGCTTTCAATGCTTCTACTCCTTCGCCTGTCATTTCTCCGAAATGCGTCCACACGGCATAGTCTCTTCCCAGATTCATACACCAACGTTTGTCCGGTGCAATCTTCACCTGAATAGGTTGCGATACCTGTCCCTTGGCGTCAGTCAGCGTAAAGGAAGTTTCGCCGGCTTTTCTTCCGGTCACTGTCACTACGTTACCATAAAGTTCGAGACGGACTACTTTCGTATCGCCGGCATCAAGTATTTTATACTCTCCGTTACCACTCAAAATCTTTACTTGCTGAGAACCTTGATTAGCATTGATCAGTACACCCTTTTCATCAGCGTCGGTCGTAATCTGTTTAGGAGCAATCACATTCAGATTCACAAAGGCTTCTTTTCCTTTCCGGTCGGTTATCTTGACCTCGGCATTTCCCTGGGCGATACCTTTCACGGTAAATGATTCCGAGTCTTCAAGTGTAGACTGATCGACTTCGATACAATTATTTTCATCTATCACTTCGAGCGAATAACCTCCGTTTCCTGTATAGATTTTAACGAAAGCTTCATCGGCGCCTTCCACCTGCGAATAAAGCGTAAATAACGTCTTATTCAACTTCAGATCAAACTCTGCCGCCGTGTTAACCAAAATCTTAGCGCGCTGGTAGTACTTGTCTTTCACGTATACTACACCCTGAGCATTGTTATGTCCTTCTACAGCTGTCAGTGTCACTATATCACCATCGACTTCTGCCGTCACCACTTCTTCGTTTGCCGAAGTCACCTCATATTCGCCATTACCGGACGTAATTTTTACGGTTCTGGTATCCCCCTGTGCGATACTGATTTCACTGGCGTCAACGGTTAGCTCTGCCAGATTCTGGGGTGTCTCATTATTTTTGTTGTCGTTATCATCGCTGCATGCACTAAGACAAAGCAATGATGCGAGAACGAAGTATTTCATCACTTTCATATATATTATAACTAAGGTAAATTACTCTTCTACGTCTACATTAGGATAGTCTACTCTCAATACATCTCTTGACATGGAGAAAGTACCTTCGAACGACATCATTAATGATTCGCCCTGTGCAGAGTCCTGATATTCATAAGCCAATTCAATGGTAGTAATTTCTGTATAATAACGTTGGTCTGTATAGTTATACGTATATTTACGACTGAGTTTGGCACTATAAGGTTTAAACTTCAATCCATCCACATGGCTGGTTAACGTTATGTCTCCGAAATCATCACGTTCTATTTCAACCACATAATTCAGATAGTCCGTAGTGTTGGAACGTGTCTTCTCGCCCACAAACATATAGCAGGTATTATTATTAATTGCATAAAGTTGTGTGCTGGTCGTTTCAGTCGTATAAGTTGTTCCCTGTTGTGTCACAACGCCCTTACCACTATAAATACCTGAATAATCGTTCTTGAAACCGATATGTGCCAATACTTTCGTATATTTATTCGCTCCCATCTCTTCTCCTGTAGAAGAAGTGATGCGCAAGGGAAGTACATAATCATTATACAAGTTGCCTACTTCTCTGATCTTGTTCAGGTCGATATGGATATAAGCCGCCGCATTCAATTCTCCACTTTTAATATTCCATGAATCGGCATCAAACGTATAGGTTCCTTCCGGCAATATCTTATAATATAAGTCCGTCTGACTCTTATACTTGTCCTTATTATACGCATCCAGCGTATCCGGGTCAACTTCCATCGTTATATGAATTTCCTTATCATTTCCCGATGTTCCATTTACTCCGAAATATACAGGAAGTACGGTGGTATTATCGTCAGCTACCTCCAATGAGTAATCCTGCCAACCATTATGAATGATATATGTATTCTTCTTGAATAATTCATCTTCCAATTTATCGCATGAAGAAACTCCGGGCAGCATAGCGATCAGCAGACTTCCCATTATTCCGTATATAGATATTATTTTTTTCATAATAAGCCAATTTTATTTAGTTTTACCATTCAGGATTCTGCGTCATATTCACGTTACGTTTCAGCTCGTAAGTCGGGAAAGGCCACAAATACATTTTCTGTTCAAACACTTTGTGTACCGAGGTGATGATAGTCTGTTTATAAAAATCAGCAATACGCGTTTCATCATCACTGATATTAATGTTACACCCCTGCAATAACTGGTTTTCTTCTGTCATAGCATCTTTCCAACGGCGTAAATCAAAGTAGCGCATACTATTCTCACCCAATAACTCTATCTGGCGTTCTCTTTTCAATTTCACACGGAAATCGTTCGGGTTATTATAAGTCTCCTCTGCATAGTCAGGTACTCCGGCACGCATACGGATACGTTTGATAGCATAACGCATTTCATCTACACTGCGCTGAATCTCTACATCAGCTCCGGTATAGGTAGTCAGATGGTAAACTTGTCCCGAAGTCAACTCATTCAACGCTTCGGCATAAATCAGAAGAATTTCACCATAACGAATGGTCATCTCTGTTTTACCAACCAGATATCCGCCTTCAGTCCGTGAGTCTTCCGAATTATAAAACTTCTTTAAAGTAACTCCTGTCAGTGGACATTCTTCCTTAAATCCCTGTTTGCCATCGTTCAGACCACGATAATAGAATATCTGTTGATCGCGGAATTCAGATTCAGAAGCACTGGAAGCTTCCCAAACCGAACCATTATAAGCGATGGACGCATAGAAGCGTGGTTCACGATTATTGTACATCAAATTCACCTTAGCCGGCAGGAAAGGATTCGCCACAGCATACGCCTGTGTAGTGAAACCTTGGGTTACGTAATCACCGGTAGCTTCCGCCTCTGTGATAGAACGTCCGTCGTTCATCGCATACGCATCGACCTGCTTCTGAGTAACAGCCAACCGATTGTTTCCTTTTAAAGTCTTTGGCGTAGATTGGTAAGCCCAGTCATTGATATGTCCTGTTCCAATTCTTGTCCGGGTAAATATAAGTTCCGGATTTTTCGATCCCAGAATCGTACCGTCAAAGTTGGACTTATAAGAAAGTAACGGGTCTACGTCCGCCCAACCTTCCGGATAGTTCTTATCCGAATAAAGTGCATTATGAGGAGGACGTTGTGAAGGCAGAACGGTCGCTTTCGGCGCTACAACATACAGTTCATACAGACCGGAAGCCTTAGCCAATTCAATCACATCCTTAGCAGCTGCCGCCGCTTTCGCCCACTTTGTTTCATCATAAGTCTGAGACACTAATTGATTACCATAGCAGTCTTTCACATTAAAGAAATCCGTATTTCCGTTGAAAAGCGGGCTGGCCGCATAAAGCAACACACGTGAACGAAGTCCTAATGCAGCTCCGCGAGTCGGACGTCCAAGATTGTTGACCGTTCTTTTAGTCGGTAGTGAACGGGCTGATTCAGCCAATTCCTGATCTATAAAATCAACCAGATTATCAAAATGCTCTCGTGGCAAGGAAAGTTCTTCATAAGAAAGATTCACATCCAGTCCTTCCAAAGGAATCAAAGGTACGGGACCATAGACGCGTATCAAAGCCCAGTAACAATAAGCACGCAAGAAACGTGCCTGTCCTTTCATATCGGCTATTTCATCCATCGTCAGTTCCGAACAGCGATCTACATTCTGAATGAAAGTAGATGCCTTTCGGATACCTTCATAATATTTCCACAGTCGTGACTCATTTTGATCTTTATCGCTCAATTGATTATCAGCACTATAGTTTCCTTCCACATAATCCTTCATGTCCGGATGGTAAAGATCATCACTAGCCCAGCGGAACGGTTCTCTATATTCACCAATATAATCCATTACACTGTATGCACTCGACAACCATCCATCCACATACACACGTTTGGAGAAAGCGGAGTCCAAAGATACCTGATCATAAAAGTATTTGTCCACATTGATATAATCGGTACATGACGAGAAGGACAATGTACCTATAGCCAGCAATATGGTATAAAGTATTCTTTTCATAATTCGTAGTTTTTGATTTAAAAGCTAAATTGAAGATAACAGGAGAAAGTTTTATTAATCGGATAGCTACTTCCCGATTCATTTGTACCTTCTGGATCCCACCAGTCAAACGGTGCCCAAGTAAACAAGTTCTGTCCGATAAATCCAAGACGCAGATTACTCACAAGGAACTTGCGTGTCCATACCTGAGGAAAGTCATAAGAAAGTTCCACATTTCTTAAGCGCAGATATTTTCTATCCTTCAACCAGAACGTAGATGCTCGGTTGTTCATATTGTTGTTTCCATAAGTCAGGCGAGGCCAGTCGGCATTCGGATTTTCCGTAGCTTCCGTGCCCGAAATTTCCTTTGGAATCCAACGATTACCATCTACCATAACTTGCAGAATATTACCTGTACGACCGTCATGGAAAGCATGAGGTCCACTGCCGCCTACGAAAAAGTCACATTTACCGGTTCCTTGGAGAAGCATGCTAAAGTTCCAGTTCTTCCAACTGGCGCTCAAGCCGATACCATACTGAAGTCCCGGCTGCTGACGATATCCCAAAGGTACCTCATCATCCGTTGTGATGACTCCGTCACCATTCACATCTTTATATTTAATATCTCCCGGAAGTATTGTTTTGTTAGCCAAAGATGCCTGAGAAGGACTTCTGTCAATGTCTTCCTGATCTTTAAACAAACCCAGGGCGATAAAACCACGGCTCTGATTCAATTGGAAACCCTTATTCATCTTGTACCATAATTCATTGGCGGCCTCATCCATATCCAGGATATCAGTTTTCTGATAAGTAAAATTACCACGGAGTTGCAGACTCACCTGTCCAATCTGCTGGGTGAAAGCGATATTTCCATCCCATCCGACTGATTTCATCTTACCTACATTGGCCATAGGTGTTTGGTCGGCAAGACCGGTTGTCAGCGGCATTTGATTGCGTTGCATAAAGATATCATCCCGTTTATCAACAAAGTAATCTACTGTTCCGGTGACTTTCCCATTAAAGATACTGAAATCCACACCGATATCATACTTCTTGGCAACCTCCCAGGTCAAATTCGATGTTCCCAGTGTTTTAATACGATAACCTTGTACTTTGTTAGTACCAAATTCACCAAAAGTATACGATCCTCCATCATCCGTACTTACCAAAGATATATAAGGGAAGCGACGTGCCTTATCATCGGTCAAGCTAGTTCTCAACTGGTCATTACCCACCTCACCATAAGAAGCTCTAATCTTAAACAGATCCAACCACGGCATCGCTTTCTTCACAAACGATTCTTCCGAAACCACCCATCCGGCAGATACGGCCGGGAAAAAGCCAAATTGCTTTCCATGTTCAAAATTCTCGGAACCTGTATAACCCCAATTAAATTCTGCCATATACTTATCTTGGAAAGCATAAGTAAAACGTCCTGAATAAGCCAAGTTGCGATGAGGAATAGATCCCATCAAATCACTCTCATCAAAATTGACGTCAGTAGTCTCTTGCTGATAGACCATAGCAAACACTCCAACGCGATGTTTCTGAGCGAACAATCGGCTATAATCCAAAGAAGCTTGCAAATAATAACGTTTATCTCCTTCCACTTTTTTTGTCTGAGACATTGCAGCAGCATTCTGTACTCTCTTCAACACCAGATTACCGTTTGCGTCACGAGAATATTCCGCAGACCACAACTCTTGCGCTTTAGAACGACGGATGGTATTCTTATTATAGGTATCAAAAGCAAAGACTCCGGAAAATTTCAAGCCTTTCGTTATAAACGACAAGTCCTGATCCAAAGCAACGCTACTTTCTACTTTGCTTTCCCAAATAGTGCGATATCCGGTTTGAGTCATCTGATACTCAGGCGTAGTCATGCCATTAACAACCGGCCATTGACCTGTAGACCATTTACGCGGAGAAGACAGCGGAGTATAGTAAGCAAAGGATTTCCAGATATCATCCGCATCGCTCTGTGGAGAATTGCGGTTAACCAACCATCCGCCTACACTCACTTTCAATATCGTTGAACGGGTTAAGTTCATATCTACATTCGCACGATAGTTCCAACGTTCATACGTCGTATTTGTATTGTATTTATTTTCAGAACTGGAAGTACGGTAACGTCCGTCTTCACTGGTATACTGTCCCGATACGAAATAACGTACATTATCGCTACCACCGGAGAAATTAATATTGGCATAATAGCTGGGAGCTCCACTTTTCAGCATCAAGTCTCTCCAGTCTACATTCGGATAAAGATCAGAGTCCAGTCCATACCGGATAATATTCATCTCTTCACTTGTATACAGAGGGCTTTCATAACGTCCTTCCAAAGCCTCATTAGCCAAACTCGCCCAATCATAAGCATTTGCATATTCAGGAACCTTCACCGGAGTATTCCAGCTGAAACCGGTTTTCACATTAATCTTCACTTTCCCTTTTTCACCACGTTTGGTAGTAATCAGGACAACACCATTTGCACCACGTTGTCCGTAAATGGCAGTTGCCGACGCATCCTTCAACACTGAGAATGATTCAATATCTTCTACCGGAATCTCATTAAAGCTACGTTCTACTCCATCCACCAGTATTAAAGCTCCTGACTTGGCACCAAATGTACTCATACCACGGATCCAGAACTCTGACATATTTTCACCCGGTTCACCGCTGGTTTGCATCGCTATGATACCCGGTACAACACCTGCCAATGCATTCGAAAGATTAGCTCCCGGAGCATTCAACTGTTTGATATCAACATTGGTAATGGCACC
>ULPK01028392.1_pt1 | contig 14605 bp, 7 predicted proteins | sample 1953421 | NCBI WGS metagenome assembly ULPK01 (sample SAMEA4835627, study PRJEB28245) | human gut metagenome | biome: gut microbiome; material: fecal sample | place: Denmark | collected 2008 | reverse complement strand
CGAGGGCTTATCCTTAGAGGTTTTGAGAACGGAAAAGAAAGTCTTGTATCTGTGTGAAGTTCTGAAGGTACAGAAAAAAGACCGATACGGTCTTTTTTTTCTTGAAATATTAAATATTCAAATAAAAAGAAGTAGTAAATACATGATGGTTTACTACTTCTTTTTATTTGAATGTGAAAATATCATTTGGTGTACAATCAAGGATATTACATAGGTTTTCGATCGTTGCAGTTGTAATATTTTTTTCGTGTTTCAAATTATATATTGTCTTGGATTGTATTTTATATTTCTGAATCAATGTATAGGTCGTAATTCCCTTTTTCTCCATAGTTTTCCAGAGAGGTTCGTAACTAACCATTAACACCCCACCTTTCTATATCTATCATTTACGCATATAAAAACATGTTTGACTATACCGATTATTTTCGGTATAATTAGTGTACCGAAAATAATCGGTATATATTATATAGAAATGGAGAGGGATGAAAGGATGAAGAAACAAATTTTATCATTAGCACTTGCGGCAGCGCTGGTGATGTCTACGTTTTCATTGCATGTATGCGCTGCAGAACCGATGAGCGTGCAAGTGGATGCGACACAGACAGATGCAGAAACGAAAGAAAACTTGAATGATGTAACGGAATGGGTAGCAGAAGGTAAAGCAGTAGCTTTTACAGAGACTAATTTTCCTGATGCGGAATTGCGTCAATGTTTACAAGATGGAGGATATGTAAAGGATGGATATATTTATCCAGAGGGGATAACGTCTTTAACGTTAGGAAATACCTTGGGATTTGGTTCATCTCAAATGCCAAAACAATATAAAATATATGATCTCGCTGGATTGGAATATTTTGTTAATTTGGAAAACCTGTATATCGCTCGATTTTTTGGAGATAAGATGGATCTTAGTAATTTTCCACGATTAAAAACAATCAAATTAGCTGGTTGGGGAATGTGGGGAGCAGTTCCTAATTTAAAAGAATTAGATACAAGTAAGAATTCTTTATTGGAGAGATTGGATGTTCAGCGAACAGGTATTGAGAAGTTGGATATTACTCAAAATTCGAATATTCAGTATTTAAATTGCGAAATGTCAGATGTAAAGCAATTAAAATTAGGAAATAATCCAAAACTTGAATATATTTCATGTGGTGATAGTTCAGTTTCAGAATTGAATTTGACAGGTTGTACAAATTTGCAATATTTTTCATGTTATAATTCTAATATAAAAAAATTAGACTTTAGTAAATGTTTAAAGTTGGGAGAATCTTCCTATTATGGTAGTTGTCTCGAACTTGGAAATTATGATAATTATGACAGTATAATTTTTGATAAGAATTGTAAGGCAAGTGTTCGACTAGAGACAGAACAAAAGTCATCATTGTTCGATTTGTCAAAGATATATGGACCTAATTTTAGTGGTAAAGCATATGATCCAATTGCTAAAATGGTCGATTTGGATGAGTTAGAGAAGCCTGATGCAGATGAGGGATATTCCAATTATTTCTGGAACTCAAAAGATAATGGAACTAATATGAATTTTTCATTGAACTGTAATTATGGATATTTTGATTATAATGAAGAGGGAACTGTTACTTACCAGACGCATGTACAATCAATTGGCTGGCAGAACGCAGTAAAAAATGGTCAGATGGCTGGCACAAGTGGAAAGGCAAAACGCTTGGAGGGCATTAAAATCAGTGTATCAGGTGTGAAAAATCTTGGAATCAAATACACGACACACGTACAGACATACGGCTGGCTTCCTTGGTCGAAGGATGGAGAAATGTCTGGAACTGAAGGAGAGGCAAAACGTTTAGAGGCAATTAAGATTCAGCTTACAGGTGTTGATAAGTCAAGATTTGATGTTTATTATCGTGTGCATGCGCAATCTTATGGTTGGCTAGGTTGGGCGAAGAATGGGGAACCAGCGGGAACAGCCGGATATGGAAAACGTTTGGAAGCAATTCAGATTATAGTTACCAACAAAGCTTTGACTGAAAGTGAATTAAATGAGTTAGCAGGTAATATTGCTTCGGTAAGAAAAGAATCTTATGTTGCAAAAGCAGGAACTTCTTCGGAAACAATTGCAGCATCAACACCGAATGTTATGTATCAGACACATGTACAAACATATGGCTGGCAGAATTGGAAATACAATGGAGTGATGAGTGGAACAAGCGGAGAGGCAAAACGACTCGAAGGTATCAATATCAAACTTACAAATAAGCCTTATAGTGGAAGTTTTGTATACCCGACGCATGTGCAGACATATGGCTGGCAGGGCAATGAGAATGATATAACAACATGGAAACGGGATGGTCAGATGAGTGGAACAAGCGGAGAGGCAAAACGTCTTGAGGCAATTCGCATTAGTCTGACAGGAGAGATGGCAAAGCATTATGATATTTACTACCGTGTACATGCACAGACTTACGGCTGGTTGGCGTGGACAAAGAATGGAGCACCAGCGGGTACTGCGGGATATGCAAAACGACTGGAAGGTATTCAGGTCGTATTAGTGCCAAAGGGAGCGAGTGCACCGGCGAATAATTATAAAGGAATTTCGAGTGTCAGAACACAGTCGTATATAAAAAAATAATAGAATAAATTATATGGACTCGGAGAGGTGACTCTCCGAGTTTTTCTGTTGACAGCCAATGCCGAATTTTATAAAATAATATTATGTAATGTTAGATTTTGAAATGATATGATTTGGGGTGTTTATATTGAAATATATATTCTTTGGGAGTTTGGTTATCTTATTGATTCCCCTCTTATTTTGTATATATACAGTACAACGGATAGAAAAAAACGCTTTACGGAATTCGGTGTTTGGATTACTGCTTTCACAGACAGGAATGGTTATGCTGTATGGTATGGCGTTGATGACAGTCGATGAGAAGCTGGCATTGTTTTTTTATGCACTTTTTTATTTTTGTGTAGATTTTATGACGTTGTTGCTGTTTATTTATAGTCGTGTATATGCTGACACCTATCGGCATAAAGTATGGATGCGTCCGGTAACGTATATCCTGTTGCTTACAGATGCGATTGTGTTATTTTCAAATCTTAGAGTGCAGAATGTATTCCATGTGGCTCCGATGACAGACCAGTTCGGTAATGTTTATTATGGTGTAAAAAGCTATGGTATCTTGTATGGGGTTCATACATTGATTTGTTATGCATTTGCTGCGGCATGTCTGATTGTTCTGCTTGTCCGCAGGTCAAAATGCCCAAGAATTTTTCAAGTAAATTATTCTTCGATCATTATTACGCTTATATTGACCGCAATTGCAAATATTATGTTTTTCAAGTTTGAATTCATTTACGATTTTTCATTGATCGGATATACCGCATTATGTTGTGCAATCACTTATTTTACATTCTTTCATATTCCGGCGGGCCTTGTAGAAAAAATGCTGGCCTTGTTTATTAAGACTATCGATGACGGAGTTGTCTGTTATGATGTAAAAGGGAAATGCATTCATGCAAATGAACAGGCAAAGAAGATTCTTCATGTGTCTGAGCTTTCTGCACTTGATAAAAAGTTGCAGGGCTGGCTGAATGGAAAAAATCTTCGGGATATTCATGATATTGCATGGAAAGAACAATTTCGAATAGATGGAAAAGTACATTTCTTTCAGTTTCAATATAAGAAGATGATATATGAGAATCACGAGATTGGAAGCTTTTTTTTGTTACATGACCGAACGGAAGAAGTGGAGCGTGTGAAATCTGAACAGTATAAGGCAAACCATGATGCATTGACAGGTATTTATAATCGGGAATATTTTTATGAGTGCGCAGAACAGATGTTACGGGAGAATTCAGATACGGCGTTTTATATTGTTTGTAGTGATATCCGTGATTTTAAGATTGTGAACGATGTATATGGAAGTAAAAAGGGGGATGATATTTTAATAAAACAGGCAGAAAGTCTGAAACAGAAAACTCCGGCAGGTTGTATTTATGGGCGGTTGGCAGGTGACCGGTTTGCACTGCTTTTGCCAAAGGAATTATTTCAGGAAAACATATTTCGACGGGAGATTTCGCGAATTGAGCATATAGAAGGTAATTCCAGTTTTAGGCTGCGTATGTATATGGGAATCTATGAAGTAGACGATAGGAATACACCGGTTGCAGTTATGTGTGACCGGGCTATTATGGCAATCAAAACCATCAAGGATGATGTTTCAAACCGTATCAGCTATTATGATAAGGAGCTGCGGGAGACTGCACTCAAGGAACAGGGAATTATCAGTCAGTTCCATGATGCGTTAGAGGGCGGACAGTTCTGCTTTTATATTCAGCCACAGATATCTGCGGACGGTGTTGTGCGTGGTGGAGAAGCACTGGTTCGCTGGATTCATCCAGAGCGTGGTATGATTCCGCCGGGAGAGTTTATTGAGCTGTTTGAGCGGACCGGTCTGATCAGTGAGTTGGATCGTTACATATGGGAGAAAGCCTGTATCCAGCTTCGCGACTGGTGCAGACAGGGACATGCAGATTTTTATTTGTCAGTAAACATTTCACCACGTGATTTTTATTATATGGATATCTATAAAGTGTTTACTCAACTGGTACAAAAGCATGGCTTCGAAGCGAAGAATCTTCATCTGGAAATCACGGAAACGGCAGTCATGTCGGATACGAAAAAAGTAATCCGTCTGGTAAACAAACTGCGGCAGTATGGGTTTAAGGTGGAGATGGATGATTTTGGAAGCGGATATTCTTCTTTGAATATGTTGAAGGATATCAAGATGGATACAATCAAACTGGATATGGGATTTTTACGTAAGACCAGAAATAATGAACGAAGTATGTCAATCGTAAGCAATGTTATTCATTTGTCGAAACGACTGGGGATGGAGGTTGTTACCGAGGGAGTAGAAACCAGGGAACAGGTGGATGCATTAACCATGATGGGGTGCGATGTATTTCAAGGATATTATTTTGCAAAACCAATGTCGGTTTGGGATTATGAAGACAAATATATTTCAACCGAAGGATAGGGGAGATAGGATTGAAGAGTGCGATGTTAGCGATTATGCTGATTATGATTGTTTTGTTGGTATATCGCATTATTATGATCAAGCAGATAGAACAGACACAGGTTGCGAAGGATGTGGTACGGCTTCATACTGTAGCTGCATCAACCATTTTGTTTTATGCCATGACGATTCTGGATATCAATGATACAGTTGCATTGGCGTCGTATGGCTTGTATTTTTGGTGCAGTGATTTCCTGTTGATATTGTTTTTCATTTATATTAATGATTTTACACAGGAGACGTTTGTCAACAAACGTGGAGGTTTAATCCTTGGGATATTGATAGCGATTGACGGGATTCTGTGTGGCATTAATGTATATAATCAGATGTTATTTTCGGTTGTATTATCCGGAGATAAAGCAGAGGGATATTATTACAAAGTCACCTCAAGAACGTGGCTTTATTCATATCACAAGTTGTTCGTGTATATGTTTGCGGTTATGACATTTCTGCTGTTAGCTTATGAAATCTATAAGGCGGCACGAATTTATGTGAAACAGTATTATGCAATTTTGTATTGCTTTTTGCTCATGATTGCAACAAATGTTGTTTATGAGGTGCTCAACCTGGAGTTTGATTACTCCGTGTTATTTTACGGAATTACCGCTGCCGGCATCTATTATATTACATTTCAGTATGTGCCGAAGGGGTTGGTGGAGAAAACACTTGTTATGGTGGTACAAAATTTCACAGATGGTGTTGTCTGCATGGATATCAAAGGACGATGCATCTATGCCAATGTGTATGCCAGACAGGTATTTCATGTAGATAAAGATACTCGTGTGATCGAGAACTATTACCGGTCGTGGAAGGGTGATCGCAAACCGGAAGAAATCGAGGAATGCAGTTGGCAGGGCGAGACAGAAATCAATGGTAAACAGAATTTTTTTGCTGCACGATATCGGGGAATCTGGGATGAAGACAACCGTTTTATCGGTTGTTATTATGTACTGCATGATGAAACAGAACATCGGAAAAAACTGGAGGAAGAACGCTACAGGAGTAATTATGATTCGCTGACAGGTCTGTTTAACCGTGAGCATTTTTATGAAACTGTTGAGCAGCAGATCGTCGCAAATCCAAATGTAAAGTATAGCATTCTGTGTGCGGATATTCAGAACTTTAAGATCATCAACGATGTGTTTGGAATTGAGCGTGGCGACGCGGTGTTACGGTCTCTGGCAAACATGTTCCGAAATCTGGCGACGGGCGATACAGTACTGGCGAGACTTTCGGCAGATCGATTTGCAGTCTGCGTGCGCGATGAGAAGCTCAACCATGAGCGATATTTGGAGGAATTGGATCTGATTAGCCATATTGGAGATAATAATTCTTACCACGCACGGATTTATACCGGAATCTGTCCAATCCGGAACATCAAAACACCGATATCTGTCTACTGTGACAGGGCATTTCTGGCAATTGAATCGATTAAGGGGGATTATCAGCAGTCCATTGCATATTATGATGATGAATTGCGAAAACAGATGCTGGAGCGACAGCATATGGTCAGTGATTTTCGCTCTGCAATAGCAAAACAGGAATTTCGGCTATATTTGCAGCCACAGGTAGATGAGCAGGGAACGATGCTTGGCGCGGAGGCATTGGTGCGCTGGTTCCGTCCGGTGCATGGCATGATGCTGCCGGAGGAGTTTGTCGATGTGTTTGAAAAATCCGGTCTGATCAGCGCGATGGATCAGTATGTATGGGAGCTTGCCTGTAAGGAGTTGCAGCGTTGGAAAGCGATGGGAAAAGAGCAGTATTACATATCGGTCAATGTATCACCGAAGGATTTTTATTTCTTAGATATTTATACAACTCTGACAACTCTGGTGGAATGTTATGAGATTGATCCGGATAAGCTGCGTCTGGAGATTACAGAAACGTCCGTCATGAAAGATGCGAATAAACATCTGGCGTTGATCGATGATCTCCGGACATATGGGTTCCGTGTGGTGATGGATGATTTTGGACGTGGATACTCGTCATTGAATATGCTGCAGGACATGAATCTGGATGCAATCAAGATTGATATGGAATTCCTGCGGAGAAATGAAGATCCGGAGCGTAGCCGGATGATTCTGGAAATGGTACTGAATCTGGCAAAGGAGCTGGATATCCATGTAGTGACAGAGGGCGTCGAACAAAAAGACCAGCTTCAGTATATGCAGGAGCTTGGATGTACATTGTTCCAGGGCTACTATTTTGCAAAACCGATGCCGGTCAATCAGTTCGAGAAAACTTATTTTTAACTTAAGCGAGCAGGGTTTCCCATGTCTCGTAAAGTGCGGAGAGCGTTTCTTCCAGCTCTTCGCGCTTTTTTGATAGCTCGCCGAGTTTGGCAGAGTTTGTTGCGTATTCAGGATTTAAGAATTCCTCGTCAATCTGCGCAATCGCTGCCTCTGTTTCTTCAATTTTTTGTTCTGTTTTTTTGATATCGTTTTCTTTCTTACGAAGTCGTGCCTGTTCTTCCTTCTGCTTTTTGTAATCATCTTTGCCGGAAGGAGTGGCAGAAGGTGCTGTTGCGGTGTCTGCGGAAGTATCCGTCTGTTTCGGTGCAGCCGCCTCGTACACCTGATCCTTGTGACTTTCGTAATAATCGTAATTTCCGATAAAGCTGTAAAGCTGTTCGTCCTTTAATTCCAGAATCCGGGTTGCAATCCGGTTGATGAAATAACGGTCATGACTGACAACAAATACGGTTCCGGTATAGCTGCGGATTGCATCCTCCAAGATACCCTTGGACTGGATATCCAGATGGTTTGTCGGCTCATCTAGGATTAAGAAATTGGCAGGGGAGAGCATGAGCTTGGCAAGGGACACACGTCCACGCTCGCCGCCGCTTAAATCTTCAATCTTCTTAAATACGTCGTCTCCGGTAAATAAAAAGGCTGCCAGTACATTTCGGATTTTTGTGTTGGTCAGATCAGGGTAGGCATCGCTGATCTCCTCGAAGATCGTCTTATGCAGGGAGAGTACCTGATGCTCCTGGTCGTAATAGCCGATATGTACGCGCGAGCCAAGGGCAATCGTTCCGGCGTCCTTCGGTACAAGATGATTGACCATCTTTAAGATCGTGGTCTTTCCAGTTCCGTTTCCGCCAATTAGGGCGACCTTTTCGCCGCGCTTGATATCAAAGTCAAGATCTTGGAACAGACAGTTTGTGCCGAAAGATTTCGCCAGATGCGTGACGGTTAAGACGTCATTCCCGCTTTCCACAGATGGCTCTAAGGTGAGCCGCATCTCGGAGGCAACCTCGGTCGGCTTGTCTAAGACTTCAACCTTATCTAACATCTTTTCACGGCTTTCCGCACGTTTGATGGACTTCTCACGGTTAAATTGCTTGAGTTTCGTGATGACAGCTTCCTGATGCTTGATTTCCTGCTGCTGGTTTAAGTAGGCCTTCATCATATTGGCACGGATCTCTGCGCGCTTGGATGCAAAGTAGGTGTAGTTTCCGTGGTAGACGGTTGCCTTTTTGTTGTCGATTTCTACGATCTGCGTTGCAATCCGATCAATGAAATAGCGGTCATGGCTGACCACGATCACACTACCAGGATAAGAGGACAGGAAAGACTCGAGCCATGAAATACTTGGCATGTCCAGATGGTTTGTCGGCTCATCGAGGATGATGATGTCCGGGCGTGTCAGAAGCAGACGTCCCAGTGCGATTCGCATCTTCTGACCACCGGATAATGTATTGATATGGCGGTCATAGTCCTCCGGACCAAAACCGAGTCCTTTTAAAACGCCTGTAATCTCACTCTCATAAGAATACCCATTGTCGCGGTCGTATTTGCTGCTCAGGCGGTTGTAGGTCTCTAAGATCTTCTCTAATTCTTCGCCTTCTGCATGCTTCATATCCTGTTCTAAACGGCGGATATTCGCCTCTAAATCAAGGATGTACTGTTTGGTTGCAAGCATTTCGCCATAGATCGTGTTGTCAAAGGAGATATCCTGATGCTGGGACAGATACCCAATCGTGGTATCCTTGGCAATCACGACCTGTCCGCTGTCGGCGGATTCTTCGCCCATGATAATCTTTAGGAGCGTCGTTTTTCCAGAGCCGTTGATACCGACAATGGCGATCTTTTCTTTCTCGTTGACATGGAAGTTGATATCCTTCAAAACTTCCTTTGTGCCGAATGCTTTTGATATATTCTGGCATGCTAACAGCATGATAAATTCCTCCTGCGTGTTTCGAACAAATTCTACCAGTGCATTTTATCAAAAAGCGGGAGGACTTTCAATCATACATTGAAATAAGCACGAAAAAATGGTATACTAAAACATAATTATGCGAACAAATGTTTTGAGAATTTCCATGAAAAAGGAAGTGAAGGTTTTGTTATTTGGGAAAACGAGTCAGGCAAAAAAAGAGATAGAAGCACTGTTTCATGAAGTGCAGATCAATCTGGAGAACAACTACAAGGATCTGGCGATTTCTGCGCGGAAGCAGGCGGAGGTAAAGCTGGCTGAATATCAGGCAGCCGGGGAGCTAAAGGAAAAGGAATATAAGAAATTAAAAGAGCAGCTCGACGAATATACAAAACGAATGGAAGGATATCATCATTGATATGCAGCAGGGAATTGGTAGAAAAATAGTGATTGCGGTCGGCATGCTTGTAGTTGCAGGACTTTTGATCGTACTGTACCAGTGGGGGAATGCACGGGAGGATACATCAAAGGACAGGCAGCCTGCCGATGGACAGACGACGTACAGCTTCGCGATGGGAACATCAGTGTCGGTCAGTCTGTATGGGACACAGGATACGGAGTATGCAAAGATTGAACAGGCAATCAAAGACTTAGATGAGCAGGAGATATCATGGCGGCAGGAGGGCAGTGCCTTATATAAGCTGAACCACACATACACAGCGGGAGAAGCGGCAGAGGTTTCGGATACCTTGTATCTGGCGCTGACGCAGGCGTATAACATATGCCGGGACAGCCAGGGCGCACTGGATATTACGATCCGTCCACTGGCGAATCTCTGGAATATCGAGTCGGCGACGGAGAAAGATTTCCGGGTTCCAACTGACACAGAGATTAAGACTGTGCTTGAAAAGACAGGCTATGAGGCAGTGACGACTGGTGAATCGCAGACGGTGACGATCGACAAGTCTGATATGGTGTTAGATCTTGGCGCGGTTGGCAAGGGATTCGCACTGGATATTGCAGAACAGATATTAAAAGAAGATGCAGTAAGCAGCGGAACGATCAGTGTCGGCGGAAGCGTGCTTGTGTATGGTGCAAAAAAGGACGGCAGTTCATTTCGGGTAGGCATCCGTGATCCGCAGGGTGACGCAGAGGATATGATCGGTTATTTGGAATTTGCTTCGAACAGTAACACCTGTGTATCCACCTCCGGTGATTATGAAAAGTTTATCGAGAAGGATGGTACGAGGTATCATCATATTTTAAATCGTACAACCGGATATCCGGCGGAGTCAGGACTTGCTTCGGTGACAGTTGTATGCCAAAATGGCTTGTACAGCGATGCATTGTCGACGGCATGCTATGTGCTTGGCTATGAGAAGTCTTTGCCGTTGTTGCAGAAGTACAAGGCAGAGGCAGTATTTATTGACAAAGAAAATCAGGTGACTGTGACGGATGGACTGAAAGAACAGTATCATGCGGCACAGGCTGCACAGAAATAAAATAGAAGGCGAAAAGAGATGTTAAAAATGAAGTGGCTGGAACATTTAAAGACGATTACCGCACATAAGATTATGGTGATGCGGCATTGCTTTGCGGTTGGATTGTATAAGCAGGGACTGTTGCACGACCTGTCCAAATATTCATGGACGGAGTTTTCGATGGGCGCGAAATACTATCAGGGAAACCGCAGCCCGAACGATGCAGAGCGTGAGGATAAGGGATACACCTCTTCGTGGCTGCACCACAAGGGAAGAAACAAACACCATCTGGAGTACTGGGTGGATTACAATGTTGACAGAAGCGATACAAAACATTTGCTGGTTGGCTGTAAGATGCCGAAGGAATATGTGATTGAGATGTTCTGTGACCGTGTGGCAGCCTGCAAGATTTACAACAAGGAAAATTATTATGAGAAGCAGCCACTCGATTATTATATGAATGGCAGATCGAGACGTCTGCTGCATCCGGATTCCGCGAAGCTTCTGGAGAAGTATCTGAATATGCTTGCGAGAAAGGGCGAGGCTTATACCTTTCGTTATATTCATAATTATGAGGTGATTCCGCTGCGTCGGAAGAAGCTTGCGAAGTATCTGCCATTTTTGAAATATTTGTTTCCGTATGGAGAAGATTACTAGGAGATAAGATGAAATTTACACATTTACATGTGCATACGCAGTACAGTCTGTTGGACGGCTCGGCAAAGATCAAGGAGCTGGTTCCGCGTGCGAAAGAACTTGGCATGGATGCGCTGGCAATCACAGACCACGGTGCGATGTATGGCGTGATCGAATTTTATAAGACATGTAAGGCAAATGGAATCAAGCCGATCATCGGCTGTGAGGTGTATGTGGCACCGGGTTCCAGGTTTGACCGTGAGGTGGTAAAGGGAGAAAACCGGTATTACCATCTCGTTCTGCTTGCAAAAAACAACGAGGGATACCACAACCTCTGTAAGATCGTGACACGTGGCTACACGGAGGGCTATTATTATAAACCGCGTGTGGACATGGAGGTGCTGGAGAAATACCATGAGGGTATCATTGCACTTTCGGCATGCCTGGCTGGTGAGGTTGCGACTGACTTGCGTCAGGAGCAGTATGAGAAAGCAAAAGAAGCAGCATTGCGTCATCTGAAGATCTTTGGCGAGGGCAATTATTATCTGGAGATGCAGGATCATGGCATCCCGGATCAGCGTACCGTCAATATGGGCGTGATGCGGTTGTCCAAAGAAACCGGCATCCCGATGGTTGTTACGAACGATTCCCATTATATCAACAAAGAGGACTGGGAGGCACATGATATTCTGCTCTGTATCCAGACGGGAAAGACGGTCAATGACGAAGATCGTATGCGCTATGAGGAAGGACAGTTCTATCTGAAATCTCCGGAGGAGATGGAGGCGCTGTTCCCATATGCAAAGGAAGCATTGGAGAATACGAACAAGATCGCAGATATGTGTAATGTCGAGATCGTATTTGGTGAGCGGAAGCTTCCAAAATACGATGTGCCGGAGGGGTATGATTCCTTCTCGTATCTGACGATGCTCTGTGAGGAGGGCGCGAAAAAGCGGTATCCAGAGGTCACAGATGAGGTAAAGAACCGTCTGCATTATGAGCTTGACATGATTAAACAGATGGGCTTTGTTGATTATTTCCTGATTGTGTGGGATTTTGTCAATTACGCGAAAAGTCATGATATTCCGGTTGGACCGGGCAGAGGCTCTGCTGCCGGATCAATTGTATCCTATTGTCTGTATATTACGGATATCGAGCCGCTTCGGTACGATCTGCTGTTTGAACGATTCCTGAATCCGGAACGTGTATCGATGCCAGATATTGATATTGATTTCTGTGTCAACCGAAGACAGGAAGTCATTGATTACGTCGTACAGAAATACGGCAAGGAAAAGGTTGTCCAGATTGTCACTTTCGGTACGATGGCAGCAAAGATGTGTGTGCGCGACGTCGGTCGTGCGATGGCACTTCCATATAGTCTGTGTGATAAGGTTGCAAAGGCAATTCCGAACAAGGTTCCGGGCGTAAAAGATGTCACTCTTCCGGTGGCTTTGAAAGTAAGTCCAGACCTGAAGGAAATGTATGAGAATGAACCGGATGTAACAAAGCTGCTTGACATGGCAATGAAGCTCGAAGGTCTGCAACGGCATACGGGTGTACATCCCGCAGGCGTTATCATCGGTCAGAAGCCAATCGAGGAATATGTACCGCTCGCACGGAGCGTGGATGGTGGTATTGTCTGCCAGTATGAGAAAGACCCGGTGGAAGAGCTGGGGCTTTTGAAGATGGACTTTCTGGCATTGCGGAATCTGACTGTCATCAAGGACGCGTTAGACCGGATTGAAGAAAATCATGGTGTGAAGCTCAATATGTCGGAATTGGATATGAGTGATCCGGCAGTCTATGAGCTGTTATCAGAAGGAAAGACCGACGGCGTGTTCCAGTTGGAAAGTGCCGGTATGAAGTCTTTCATGAAGCAGTTGAAGCCGAAGAATCTGGATGAAATTATTGCCGGAATCTCGCTGTATCGTCCGGGACCGATGGATTTCATTCCGAAGTACTTAGCGAACCGTGAGCATCCAGAAAGTATCGTCTATGATACACCGAAGCTGGAGAAGATCCTGAAATCAACATACGGATGTATGGTATATCAGGAGCAGGTTATGCAGATCGTAATGGAGCTTGCCGGATATTCGATGGGACGTTCGGATCTGGTACGCCGTGCGATGGCGAAGAAAAAAGCGGACGTCATGGACAAAGAGCGGCAGTATTTTGTATATGGTAACGAGGAGTTAAACGTGCCGGGCTGTGTCAAAAACGGTATCCAGGAATCCGTCGCCAATAAAATCTTCGACGATATGGTCGATTTTGCGAACTATGCATTTAACAAGTCGCATGCGGCAGTGTATGCGGTGGTCGCATATCAGACCGCATATTTAAAGATCTATTATCCGGTTGAATACATGGCAGCGCTGATCTCGTCTGTCCGTGAAAATACGGAGAAGATGAGCAGTTATATCCAGACGTGTAAATCGCTTGGCATCAAAATCCTGCCGCCGGATATCAACAAAGGAAGCGGAGATTTCCTTGTCGATGGAAATGCGATCCGGTTTGGCTTGTCAGGATTAAGAAGTATCGGAGACGGTGTGACAGAAGTCGTGCACCAGGAGGTTGTTGCGAACGGTCCATTTACAAGCTTAGAGGATTTCTGTACGAGACTTTCTGGGAAGGAAGCAAACAAGCGGACGATCGAGAGCTTTATTTTAGCAGGAGCGTTTGACAGCTTCGGCTATAACCGCCATCAGATGATGATGGTGTATCCGGCTGTGTTAGAGCAGACGGCGAAAGAAAAGAAAAATGCCATGAGTGGACAGATGTCGCTGATGGATTTCCTTGGAGAGGAAGAAAAGACGGAATTTCAGGTGCGCTATCCGGATGTGGAGGAATACCCGAAGGATGAGCTGCTTGCAAAGGAAAAGGAGATTCTGGGTATCTATGTCAGTGGACATCCGCTGGAGGATGATCTGGATATTATAGAAGAATACACAACCGCGAAGTCGACGGCATTTCTGGCAGATACCGAGGAGGACGAGAATGCCGGAACGGAGATGGAGTTCGAAGAGCGTGAATGTGTCGTGGATAAATCCAGCTACACGATCGGCGGTCTGCTCACGGAGATTACGAAGAAGACAACACGAAACGGCGATGAGATGGCATTCCTTACTGTGGAGGATCTGTATGGTTCGGTTGAGGTTGTCGTGTTCGCCAGAGATTACCGGCAGAATAAAGACCGGTTTGTGAAGGATGCGAAGGTGCTGATCAAAGGAAATGCATCGGTCGATGAGCGGGGCGGCAAGCTGCTCTTCTCAAAGA
>ULPK01033771.1_pt1 | contig 14721 bp, 10 predicted proteins | sample 1953421 | NCBI WGS metagenome assembly ULPK01 (sample SAMEA4835627, study PRJEB28245) | human gut metagenome | biome: gut microbiome; material: fecal sample | place: Denmark | collected 2008 | reverse complement strand
CTTGCAAACTTGCAAAACTTGCAGCACTTCCACACCCACACACGTGCGCGTACATTATAATGCAACAAAATAATATGTTCCAGAATTCCACTCTATTTCTTTATTGTGATCTGTGAATGATCTGATCTCCTCCTGTTTTCTTGTTCACGCTTTTTCTCTTTTGCGAAATATATGCGTCTTGATGAGGAGATTTCTTTAAAAGACCATTACTACAGCCAGTGCCGGCTGAAGAACAGCAGCTGGCAGGTCTTCTGGCAGGACAGTGCCTCGGAACAGGATGCCATGCCGTGCGTCTTCATACAGTTCATATGTTCCGAAAGGTTAGTAACATGTGTTCCGTAAAGTTAGTAACGTGTGGCCCTATACGTTACTAACATACAGGCCTGCACGTTAGTAACGTGTTCCATTTAGATTGATAACGCGTTATTCCTCATGCCGACAGCTTGTTCTCCCCAGGATTGTACAAGCTGTACCAGCATGATTGGCGGAAGGCCCGGCCTATACAAGTACCTGCTGAAGATTCGGGCAGTCATCCCTTTGCCACCTGTGTCTGTCCGATTCCGGTTTCTGTCTTCCGCTTTCCTTTTTTCTTCTTATACGGTCCCTCCTCTTTCCACCAAAGATCCTGTCACATCTCTCCCTTTTCCCCGCTCCACTTTCTGTGCTCCGTCATGCTTTCCTCCATTTCAGCTCTCCCCTGCATCGTCCGTTTGTCCTCCTCCAACCCTTGCTTGTCACATTCTCCTTATGTTCTCTCATTTTTCCACATTATAATGTACGCGCACGTGTGTGAGTGTGGAAGTGCTGCAAGTTTTGCAAGTTTGCAAGTTTCATCCCCACTTTATATCATAAAGGGAACTGAAAATAAATAATATTCTGACATTTAGTCAATGCCCCCATAAACTATATAATTTTTTATTGCTATATTTGTCCTCATCAAATCATCAAAATGAATATAACTTCTACTATCATAACAGCTTCGGACGGAACACCCCTCTCCTTATATTATGTATGCCGGTTCCTATCCAAGCAGCAATGGAAACACATATTAAAACAATTGAAACAAGAAGGAATACATATAGAAAGAATAGAAGCTTATGAATATCCGGAAGTTCGAGACATCAAACATCTATTTATACGCTTTGAAAAAGAAAAAGAAGACACTCCTCTTTTTATTTACTGTCTCCGGAAATATTCTCTAAACTAACCAACGCGATAATACAAGAATACTCTTCAAATATAAAATAAAAAAAGTTGTACAATCCATTAAATTAGGATGAGATGAAAAACATCAACGGTCAAGGCAATGAAATTACAATTATTTTACCACATAAGAAAATAGATTGTATATCCTCCCATCATGAACAATTCAATCAAATCATCCATCAATCCCATATCATAATTACAGGAAACAACAATCATATTTCCATGCATTTCGATTCAGAAGAGAATGTTGAAAAACTACTTCTTAACGAAGGTTTTCTATTGATTATCAAGGGAAACAATAACACGGTTAATTTAGGAACAATCATTTTACGCTATTCCAACATACTAGGGATGAGTGGACTAAAACTCATCATCGGCCAGTTGCCCGGTTTGGGAGCTGGTGTTTCAAGAGTTGCCAATAATTGTAGAGTTGATATAGGTAATCGTGTAGTTATCAATGGAGTTACTTTATATTTACAAGAAGATAAATCAAATGTTAGCATAGGAGAAGACAGTCAATTAAGCTGGGGCATTGATATTTGGTGTACCAACGCACATACTATAACAAATTTAAAGGGAGAACCGATTAATTTTGCTCAAAGTATAGAAATAGGCAAGCATGTATGGGTAGGGAAAGATGTAAAGATCGGTAAAAATACAAAAATACCCGATAACAGTATTGTGGGTTGGGGAAGTATTGTAACCAAAGTATTCAACGAACCGAATATAATATTAGCAGGTATCCCTGCAAAAATTGTAAAGAGAGGTATAAATTGGGATCGTAGATGTATTAATAAATACTTACTAGAATAGTATTTAGGGTGTCTGAAAAGATAGCTAGTCAGACCCCCGATTTGATAACTATTCCGTTAGAACTGGAAATAAATAAACGGCTGAATATCACTGCTCTTTATCTGGATAACCAAATAAATCAGTACTACCAACAATAATGCCTTTCCCAATAAAGGTAATTTTACCACTCCACGACAACACGCATTCTGCCAACTATCAGGAGCAAAATGTAGCAAATACCCTATTCCCATCAAAACAAACACTTTCCAATAACCTTCTATCAGCTGCATGAATACCTCGGGATGGAAAGCTGTACATATCTGCTTCAACATAACAACCGAAGCTTCAAAAGTCGTATTACGGAAAAATATCCAGCAGAAACAAACAAAATTGAAAGTAATAAGAACTGCAAAAAATTTACGAATGCCCTTACTGGTAGCCGTCTTAGGCTTATGCAGCAAGTTACGCCAGAATTTCTGTGCAGCCAGTGCTATTCCATGAAATCCTCCCCATATCACAAAATTCCAAGATGCACCATGCCACAAACCACCTAACAACATAGTAAGGCACAAATTAATATAAGTACGTACCTTCCCCTTGCGGTTTCCCCCCAATGAGATATAAAGATAATCCCGCAACCATGTAGAAAGAGAGATATGCCAACGATGCCAGAAATCGGTTATACTATCGGCTTTATAAGGCGAATTAAAATTCATAGGGAAACGGAAACCCAACAGCAAAGCAAACCCGATAGCCATATCACTATATCCGGAAAAGTCACAATAAATCTGTAAAGCATACCCATATACACCAAACAAATTCTCAACCCCGGAATAAAGAGCCGGATTATCAAAAATACGTTCCACAAAATTTACACTGATATAATCGGAGATTACAGCTTTCTTGAATAATCCGCTGATGATAAAGAAAACACCAGTGCCAAACATCTCCGAGGAAACAAACAGCGGTTGCCTGATTTGAGGAATAAAATCGCGGGCACGTACAATAGGCCCCGCTACCAGCTGCGGAAAAAAAGACACATAAAATGTATAATCCAGCAACCTGTTCAAAGGAACCAGCTCACGACGGTAAACATCTATGGTATAACTTAAAGACTGGAAAGTGAAGAACGATATTCCCACCGGCAAGAAAATATCCAACGGCTGGAATTTCCCATTCCACAAAGGAGCCAGTATCTGATAAAAGAAATTGGTGTACTTGAAATAACAGAGCAATCCTAAATTTATTCCCAAACTTGCCAGCAGCAAAACCCTCCGTTTCCATTGAGTTTCGGTATTCGCCATACGCCCTGCCAGCAAGAAATCCGTCACTGTCACCACCCCCAGCAAGAAAAAATAAAAACCGCTACTCTTATAATAAAAATAATAAGAAAACAGCGTTACAAACAGGATGCGTGCCGTATCCTTCTTCTGCAATAACATATAAATTAGGCTAAAGCCTAAAAACAGAAACAAAAACAAGCCGCTGCTAAAAATCATCGGTTGCTTGGCATTATAAGTCAATACCTCAGCCAGTTTACTCCAATCCAGTTGCCACATATTCATTATACGCTTTAATCAGTGCCTGATGTAATAAATTACCTTGTAAACGATATCCATCGGGAGTGAAATGAATGCCATCCGCACGAAGCATGTGGTGCTTCGTCCAGTTACGACAAGCATCTGTCTTTCCTCCTACTATATTATACATATCCCAAACTGCCATTTTATTCTCTTGTGCATACTCCTTTATAATACGCGCCGCCGTTACGGTTCTCGGATTAATGGTACGTGCACGACGACGTCCCACGTATGCTCCGGGAGGTGTAGTCAGTAAAAAAGCCGCTTCAGGACAGGCTGCTTTCAACATACCCAACAGTCTGCCTATCTGCATTTTGTGAGCCTGAGCCAGATAACGGCGGCTATGTGCCTCATTGGTTCCAAAAGAAACAATAATCAGATCGGGATGCAAAGAAGCTATTTCTTTTATTTTTTCATCATCAGAAAAAGTAACAGAAGTAGCTCCATTAATGCCAATCATATGATAAACAATACCCGGTTCGCCCGTTTCATGTGCCAACCCACCGGTACGATATGAAATAACATCAGGATAAACAGCCTCAGCACCAAAATCATGTTCCAGACCACGACGGGTTATTAATGGATAAAGATGCCCCCGCACATGAGAATCACCTATATGGACTATCCGTACCGGTCCTGTCATATCATTCAACTTTTGAAAGAAAGGAGAAAGCGAACGGTTCTCATCTTCTATCACATTATCCAAAGAATGAGTAAAACTCGCCGGAAGTGAATCATGTACTGTTATCAGCCGCATACCCCGATGCATTTCCTTTGTTTCACCGGGTATGCGAAGCGGCTCCAACGGCCGGGACAATGCCGGAATAGCATCCTGAGCATAAAGACATGGAAACAGCAAGAACAGGAACAATACCATTGCTATACCGGACAGACCAGAAAATCTGTTATTCCTCCTCATAGGCTTTCCGTCTTTCATATTGCTCTTTGCCATACATCAATGTTTCAAATAAGATACCTGCCAAATGCTTGCCTCCCTTAAAATTGATATGGGTATAATCAAAATTCGCCATTTTTTGCCCGATCATATCGACAATGCTTCCTTGACCTCCCATTGCCTCATACATATTCCAAAAAGCGATATGGCTATCAGCCGCAATGGACTGTTGATAACGGATAAGATTCTTGACTCCGGGCATGGTGCGGAGATCTCCATTCTCGTTTTTATATTCACGGTCACCCACACTGACCAGTAAAATGCTGGTTTCAGGAAAAGCTGTCTTCAAATGTTCTATCACCGAAAGCATCCCTTTCTTATAGCCATCGTATTTTACTCCCCGTTCCGTAGCCACATTCAAACCATATTGGACCACAATCAAATCGTATGGACGAAGACGTTGGAAATCGCAAAGCGTATGTAAAGGAATACTACGTAAATGAAGCCCACTGCTACCACGTACGCTAAAATTATCCAAAGATATTCCCTGCCTGCCGTCCATAGCCACTCCATAGAAAGTAACAGAATCAGCTTGTTCCACACTCCACCGTACTTGTCCTATCCTTCCTCTCACCGAAACAGCCTGCACACCTCCTGTTCCTACTTCCTCATGTAACTCTCCTTCCGCAGCATTATTCACTTTAGAACGGACAGCGGCAAAACCTTTATTCAGGAAATAAAAAGTAGAAACCTCACAGGTATCCAGTCGGGAAGCGTATTTACTCTGTCCTTTCAACTGTACATAAGCACCTTCACGAGAAAAAAAATAATGTCCGGAAATATCTTGCTGCATTTTATCAAAACCAACGGAGTCATTGGATGAATGACTGCTCCATCCCCCAAAAGTATGGCGTACCGTAGGACGGTAACCGCTGATGGAAGAGGTTACAGGAACATATCCCACTCCGCAACCACCAAATTCTTGTTGAAGCATTTCGCGCAAATCGGCAGTAAAAATATCAGCTTCTATAAAAGAATCACCGAAGTAAGCGATACGCACAGGGCGTTTCATGGTTTTCACTTTGGAAAGTGCCTCATAAAAATGTTTCATTCCCCGCATGGTGGAATCCGAATAATCCTCAATACAGGTAATACCCGTTTTACATGTATCCACAAAAATAGGTTTTACAGGAGGAGGAAGGACAATGGTGTCGGAATCACATACTTCTTCTTCCACATCCGGACGGATATCAGCCAGCAGGTCCACCTTGCGCAACGGTTTGCCGCCCACCGACATGGAGGGGAGGAAATACAGCCCCATTAACACTCCTACTACAATAAGAGTGAGAAGAAAAGTGGCCGGTATATAGTTTTTCATATTGCTATATTTGTAAATTAACCGCAAAAGTAGTGATTTTTTAGACGGAGTACTTCATGATAGAGGCTAAAAAAAGAAAAAAGACTGCGCCAGAAAGAGGGCAACAGTCTTTTTCTTTAATGATGAAAAGACAGATTCAAATCGTCTTTTCTATGTTCCACACAAAAGCACGTAATCCCAATTGTTCGGTTTCCTTATCCATTTTATGCAAAGCGTCCAATAAAGGCTCCACTTTGGTATCATCTACCACTGTCATAATGGCCGAGCACATACTGGGCCACGCGTGACTGCCATAATGCGGTTCTCCTTTTACAGAGCCGCGCCCCTGCAACTGCTGCCAATAACTGAATCCACGACAATTCTGACGGTCCAACAACGCCAGAATACGTTCGTAAAAAGCTTGGTCGAAAGTGATGAAAACTGATTTCATTATTCCATTTTTTATTTTAAGTTCTGTCATCCGGTCTCCTATTCATTTCAATCCGGATAACAACTATATTAATTATTCTTTTTTGCCTTTGGTCATCTCCGTCTTATGTGCTTGATAATAGTCATTCAGTTCACGGGAAGCTTTCATCTTCTTACGGTTACGCTTGATACCTGTACCCGCAAATGAACAGTAGAGCACCGGAACCAAAATCAAGGTGAGCACGGTAGATACAGTCAAACCACCGATTACGGACACCCCTAAAGGCTGCCACATTTCAGAACCTTCCCCTCCTCCTATCGCCATCGGCACCATGCCCAGAATAGTGGTCAAAGTGGTCATTAAAACCGGACGTAAACGACTACGGCCCGAAACAACGACCGAATGAATAACAGACATACCCCGCTCACGACATAAGGTAATGTAATCAATAAGCACGATACCATTCTTCACTACGATACCAATCAACATGATACCTCCCAACAAACTCATGACATTCAATGTAGTCCCCGTTCCATACAATGCCATCAATACCCCACTGAATGCAAACGGAATAGAGAACATAATGATAAACGGATAGGTCAGAGACTCAAACTGGGCAGCCATTACAATAAATGCCAATATAATAATCAAAACAGCCAAAGTTCCCAGATCGCTGAATGAATCCTGCTGATCCTCATAAGACCCTGCCACCTGGATACTGATACCGCCAGGTAAATCCATCTTATCAATAATAGACTCACCCGCTGCCACCACACTACCTAAAGGCGCACCTGAAATCACAGCAGATACTGTTACAATACGTTCACGGTCTTTACGTTCAATAGTAGGAGGAGCTGAACGCTCCACTACCGTGCCGATATCTTTCACCCGAATCGCTTTACCTTCATTGGTATAAATCAGAATATTCTCCAAACTTTCAATACTGGTACGGAACTGGGGAGCATAACGCACCTTGATATCATATTCGTCACCATCTTCCCGATAGTAAGAAGATAAAGCACCATTAACACGGTTACGCAGATACAAAGCTGCTGTAGAAAGATTCAAACCATGTAAAGCCAGTTTTTCACGATCAAAATCCACCTGATATTCCGGCTGATAATCCTGACGGCTGATATTCACCTCAGACACACCGTTCACTTTCAATAAAGCTTCTTTCAATTCAGCGGCTGCCTTATCTGTTTCTGTAAAATCATATCCATAGATTTCAAAATCGGCAGTGGCCTGTCCACCCATGCCTCCACTGCTACCACCCAGGATAACCTGGGCTTTATCCAGTTCGGGATAGGCTTTCAGATCCTCACGCATACCATCGCAGACTTCTGCCAACGTAACAGAACGCTGATCGGGATTATAAAGGTTGATATTGAATGAAATGATATGGCTACCATTATCCTGAATAGAAGCCCAAGTATTATCCGCATCAGCCTGTCCCACAGTATAGTTACAGATACGCATCACCCCTTCATATTTCTTCAGCCACCTTTCGGTCAGCTCCTGGGCCAATGCCTGGGCACGCTCTACGCGAGCTCCGATAGGCAATTGTAATTGAACAGAAATACGACTGTTGTCTTGTGACGGAAAAAACTCTGTACCAATTCCTTTCGCACAAATCAGACTCAGCAGAAAGAACCCGAAACAACCGGCAATAATGGTCTTGCGGTGACGGACAGCCCAGTTCAAACGTTTCTGATACCAGTTATCCAATCCATCCAACGCACGTTCTATCGGTTTGTAGAATGTGACAAACCACTTACTTTGTTTTTTTTGCAAGCGAAGCATCTGCGCACACATCATCGGAGTAAATGACAGAGCCGAGATAGTAGAAATAGTCATAATGACACACATCATCCAGCCCAACTGACGGAACAAAACTCCCGACATACCACTGACCATCGTCAACGGGAAGAATACCGCAATCATGGTCAATGTGGATGCGATAACAGAAATTGCCACCTCATTTGTTCCATGGATAGCTGCCTGTTTCGGCTCGGAGCCACGCTCGATATGGGTCGTTACGTTTTCCAAAACAACAATAGCGTCATCCACCACATTACCAATCGCAATAGAAAGGCACGACAAAGAAATAATATTCAGAGATCCCCCATCCGTGATAGCCAAATAATAAAGGAGGCAATCAATGACATGGGGATAGTGATACAGATAATCACCGTAGCACGCCAACGACCTAAGAAAACAAATACCACCAAGACCACAAACAGAATGGCATACATAATAGTTTCCGTCAAACTGTCGATGGTATTCAAAATATTATCCGAAGTGTTCACAATAACCCCCAGTTTCACATCACTGGGCAGTGACTTCTGTAACTTAGGCAACTGCTCCATTACTTTCCGGGAAATGTTCACTGAGTTTGCTCCCGATTGTTTCTGTACAACAATCATGGCTCCCTGCACCCCGTTATTATAGGTTTCCTGAGCACGTTCTTCTACAGAATCGACTACCGTTGCCACGTCACGCAAATACACCGAAGCACCATTGCGTATACCCACTACGATATTCTCCATTTCTTTCGGGTCCTTGAATTCTCCTTCCACACGCAAGGAATAGGTATTACTGCCCACATCGAAAGTTCCACCCGGAGTATTCTTATTTTCAGCCCTGACAATGGAACTGATGGTCTCAATCGTCAGATCATATGCTTCCAGTTTGTTGGGATCACAATAAATATTCACCTCACGCTTCGGCGCACCGGCAATGGACACCGTTCCCACACCGGGAACACGAGCCAAAGGATTTACTACATTATCATCCAATATCTTATACAGAGCCGGCTGACTTTCTTCTGCCTGAACGGACAACAGCAGGATAGGAATCATATCCGTACTGAACTTAAAGATAATCGGAGTATTGACTTCATCGGGAAGCTCCGAACTCACCATATCCAATTTATCACGCACATCATTAGTCAACACATCAATATCATAGCCATATTCGAATTCCAAAGTGATAACTGATATATTTTCTGAAGACTTGGATGTAATATGTTTCAAATTACTAACCGAGTTCAACGTATTTTCCAACGGACGGGTTACGTTGTTCTCTATATCGGAAGCACTGGCACCCTGATAAGATGTCATAACCATAATGGTATTGGTATCAATATCGGGATACAAGTCTACCGGAAGTTTCGACAATGAGAACAGACCAAAGATCGCTACGGCCAAAAAGCATAACGAGGTCATAATCGGTTTTTTAACCGCTCCTTCGTATAAACTCATGTTTGTTAAATTAAAAATTAAGAACTAAAAAATCATATATAGGTAAATAAATATGGAGTATTATCAACTAATTCTCAATTTTTAATTTACTGCCACTTCCACACCATCGGCCAAACGGGTCTGACCGGCAACCACCACCTGCGAATTATCCTCCACCCCGGAAATCAATTCATATTCGGTTCCCATCCGACGTCCCAATTCTACTTTATTATAGGAAACCTTACCGTCTTTGTAGACATATACATAACGGTCGCCCGAACCGGCACGTTTCACAATAGCCTGATCAGGAACCACCACATGCCGCAATGTACCAAAGCTCACAGTCACACGGCCAAACATTCCCGGACGTATACGCTGACGGGTATTAGCCAATTTTACCTCTACAGGAAAAGTATGAGTAGCAGCATCAATAGTAGGATACACCAAACTAACTTTCCCTTCGAACTCCTCATCACCATACACATCAAATTTCACCTTTACGATCATACCTTTAGTCACTTTCGGGAAATAAGGTTCGGATACATTGATCAACAGTTTAACCGGAGTGATCTGTTCAATGACCAACACAGGAGTGGAAGCGGAAGAATATAAATCACCGTTATCAAAATTACGTGCTGTAACCACTCCATGAATAGGGCTTAACAACTGCGTATTCTCCAACAAATTATTATAGGAAGTACGACGTACATCTAAAGCTGTTTTTGCTGCATCCCATTCAGATTTGGAAGCTCCACCCACTTTGTACAGTTCATCCATACGTCTGAATTCCGTTTCTTCATTTTCTAATTGCAATTTCATTTGTTTCAGATTTGCCGCATCCATCTGTACTAATTTCTGTCCTTTGGATACATGGTCTCCCACTTCAACAAAAATACGGTCTATACGCCCGGGAGAGGTCGGAGCTATATTATTTTTCGCTTCCGCTTCAACAGTGGCAGTATATTCCTCTATCTGATCTACATCGCGGGAAGTTACGGAAGCAAGCCGGACTACCGGTTTGTCCTCCATAGCGGTATCAGCAGCTTCCTTACTCTCCGTTCCACCTGAACATGCCCCCAGCATAGTTACCACCAGCCAAGCTACGAATTGAAAATATTTTCTCATACTGTTATCTTTATGTTAATGTATTATTGTTCCGTTACTTCATCAATGCCTAAGACTAAATCCAAATCAGCTTTAGCTACCAGATAGTCATAGATGGACTGGTTATAAGTCAGTTGGGCCTCTGTTAAAGCCACTTCCGAACTATTCAATTCCAAGATAGTTCCTTTTCCAACTTCATATCTTTTTTCGGCAATAGTACGCCCTTTCTCCGCCTGAAAGACAGCTTCTTTATTACTTACCACCTGTTCCGTACTAGCGGCCATATTATCCAAATAACCGGTAGCTTGCATAGTGAGTTGCCGCTCTGTATTGATACGGTTCTCTTCCAGTTGTTTCATCTGGATACGGGTCTGTTTCAATTGAGTAAAATTACTTCCTTTGAACAAAGGAATGCTTAGATTCAGGCCGATAGTAGAATAGGGCCTCCAATCGTATTCCTTGAACTTGAAATTATCATTCATTGAAGTATACATATATTGGAAACTGGCAGAAAGGGTCGGCATAAAGTTGGTATACTGCAACTTCAGCGTCTGCTTTAATTGCAATGCATTCAGTTCCAATTGCTTCAACGTACTGTTATTTGTCAAATTGTCTGGACGAGGCATTGCCTGACGAGTAAACATAGACATTTCATAATCCTTCAGATTGCCTTCAACCGCTACCTTTACATCAGACTCCATTCCCATCAAGACCTTCAACTGCAAATTTGCCAAATTCACTCCGTTACGGGCAGACACCACGGTAGGTTTCAAGCTGCGCATCTGCACATCCGCACTAATCTTATCATATTCACTGACAGTCCCCTGTTCATATTTAGCTTTCACCACATTATAATTATCTTCACTCTGCTTATAACTTTTAAGCAGCACTTCATAACTGTCCTGTGCCAAAAGCAACTGAAAAAATGCCTTGGTCACTTGATTTACCATATCCAGACGTGAAGCACGTGATTTCTCTACCGCCAGGTTCACATCTGTACTTGTCAAACTGATACTTTTGTAAAGAGCAGGAGCAAAGACAGGCAGACTGACAGACAGACCACCACTATAAGTATTATCTGTACCGACTTCAATCACCTCTCCCATCATGGCGAATGACTGCTTTTTTATGGCTCGTGAATAACTGCCCACCAAACTGGCTTCTGGGAAAAGACCGGCATAAGCTTCCCGGCGGGCTTCTTTCTTTAACAGGATTTCCTGACCGGCGACTTTAATGGTGGGATTGTCGCTCAATGCTATCCGGACTGCGTCCTGTAAGGTAATCCTCAATGTGTCTTGTGCTTGTGCACTTTGTATTGCTACATAAAGCAGCAAAAACAAGGTTAACGTAGGTTTGCAATAAAATTTCATTAACTATTATTCTTTATTTAGTGACTTATTTAATTTCTAACCATACTTATTATGTTCGTTTCCTTTTAAATTCAATAAAAAATTATCCACAATCTTCAACCCCTTTTCAGTGGAAATGCCACGCATATGCATAAATACAACTGTTTCATAAATTTCACCAAGCGAATAGGACTTGCATATTTCCGAATGCAACAACAAATCCATCTGCTCACATACCATAGCGCGTACAATATTATAATTTACATCATTTCTAAAAATGCCTTGTTCCACTCCTTTGCGATAAAATTCCATAGCCGAATCCAAATTCTCCTTCCGGCTTTCGTCAATGTAACGCATTACCTTGGGATATTTCTCAATATCCTCAAAGAATTTCCTGTTTGTATTCTGAAAATCCTGGGCACTTCTTTGAAAAAACTTCAAGAGGACTTCCAAAACATTCTCTGCTTTGGAAGCCACTTGAGTCATATATTCCTGCATCTCCTCCCGATGTAACTTCATGACATCAAGTAATAAATCCTCTTTGTCATGAAACAATTCATAAAGCGTACGTTTAGATATAGATAATCCGGCAGCAATATCATCCATTCTCACTGTTTTGACACCTTTCTGGGCAAATGATTTCGCTGCTGCCAAAACAATGTGTTCCTTCACTACCGTTTTATCCATTCTTTTTTTCCTGACGCTATTCATTCTTAACATAAAGGGAGACAAAGATACATTTATTTTATAATACCCAACTTAGAACTTCTGACAAACTCTATCAGATGTACAATTTCAGGACTAGACGGAACCTGTTCTTCAATACGACGCAATGCATCCTCTGTAGATGTATTCACTTTATACAATATACGGAAAGCATGCGCTATATGTTTAATAACCGTTTCCGAAAAACCTTCATGTTGCAACACGGTGGTATTGATGCTGTAAAAAGCCGTAGGCTCATGGGCTGCCACACAATAAGGAGGAATATCCTTGGTAAAACGACACCCGCTCTGTACGGCGGCATAAGTCCCCAAACGAGTCTTTCCCTGCATCAGTACATTGGAAGTAAGAATAGCATAATCCTCGACTACACAACAACCTGACACCTGCGAACCGTTACCAATAATACAGTTATTACCGATGGTCACATCATGTGAGATACGTGCTCCCTGCATAATAAAGTTACCGCTTCCTACCACAGTTTCATCTCCGGCGAAAGTGGCACGAATAATTACCGCATTCTCACGGATGGTATTATTATTACCTATACGGGCGATGGTATCATCACCCGTATAGGTAAAATCTTGCGGAGTAGCAGCAATTACAGCTCCGTTATAAATGGTATTTCCGTTACCGATGCGTGCGCCGCTCATAATGCTGGCGTTGGGCATAATTACATTATCATCACCTATCTCCACATTCTTATCAATGTAGGCAAACGGGTGAATAGTTACGTTTTTCCCGATTTTTGCAGACGGGTCTACATAAGCTAACGGACTAATCATATTCATATTATTTTTAAGGTTAATTATTCACGTCCACCGCCCAATGCGCTGTACAGATTGATAACAGCCTGCATACGCTGGAAAGTATCGGATACTTCGTTCAACTGGGCACTCAGCAATGACTGTTGTGCAGTAATGATTTCCAGATAAGTGGCCTTTCCCGCCTGAAACAAATCATTGTTCATCTCCACCGCTTTTTGCATTTCAGAAACCTGTGCCTGGTGCTCGCTCAACTTTTTGTCTGCCGTATCATACAGGAACAAAGCATCACTTACTTCCTTACCAGCTTCCAGAATAGTCTGCTGATAATTCATCTTGGCAATCTGTTCTTCCGCTTTCGATACTTTCAAGTTGGCAATCAATTTTCCACGCTGGAAAATGGGTTGCGTCAATGAGCCGATAGCATTCCAAAGCATAACGGCAGGATTAGAAATCACTGTACCATTGGAACCATTAGTCCATCCTAGAGTACCTGTAATATTAACACTGGGATAAAAAGCGGAACGCGCCTGATTGGTAGTATAATAAGCGTCGGCTAATGCCAATTCTGCCGCTTTTACATCGGGCCGGTTCTCAAGCAACTGTAAAGGAACTCCCACCGCCAAATCTGCCGGCATCACTTGTTCCTCCAATGTTCCACGGTCTATGTTCTGAGGAGCCTTTGCCAACAATACGGAGATAGAATTCTCAGTTTCACGCACCTGGCGTTTCAAGTCAGCCAATGAAGCCTCCGTCTGGTGATAAGCCCCTTTACTCTGTGCCACAGCAGCTTCGGTAGTCATACCGGCTTCCTTCATAGCTTCCATAGTGCGCACTGTTTCTTTCATTAACGCCACATTCTGTTCGGTCACACTGACTTGACGGTCTAGCATCAATAAAGAATAATAAGCATTGGCTATACCACCAATCAACTGTGAACGCACTGCCTGCTGATAGGCCTTACTTTGCAAATAAGAAGCTTTCTGGCCACGATGGGCATTCAGCAATTTGCCGAACAAATCAACTTCCCAGCTTGCAGAAGCAGGTAAAGTATAGTTCTTTACAGGAGTACTTTTGTCCACACTAGTCAACGAACCTTGTGGAGCAAGGGCCAAAGAAGGGAGATAAGACAAACGAGCTGATGTCAATAACGCCTTGGCCTCCTTTACACGCAGGATAGCAGCCTGCATATCTACATTGTTTGCCAATCCCTCTTCAATCAGCATCTGCAATTTCGGATCACGGAAAATTTCCTTCCATGACAAGTTACCCATATTGG
>ULPK01004834.1_pt1 | contig 15854 bp, 14 predicted proteins | sample 1953421 | NCBI WGS metagenome assembly ULPK01 (sample SAMEA4835627, study PRJEB28245) | human gut metagenome | biome: gut microbiome; material: fecal sample | place: Denmark | collected 2008 | reverse complement strand
AGCATGGCTATCGCCATAGTGATACCTGCAGATGGTCCGTCCTTTGGCACTGCGCCCTCCGGGATATGTATATGGATATCATGCTTCGTATAAAACTCTGCATCAATGCCATATCCTTCGCTTATTGAGCGCACATAGCTAAGTGCCGCCTGTGCCGACTCCTTCATCACATCACCAAGCTTACCTGTGAGAACAAGCTCACCCTTGCCCGGCAGCACATTCACCTCGACCTCGAGTGTGACTCCACCCACGCTGGTCCATGCCAGGCCTCTAACGATTCCAACCTCTGCGTGATCATTTTTCTTCTCCGGACTGTACTTCGGATTGCCCAGATACGTCTTAAGATTGGTCTTTGTAACCTTTACAGCAGCTTCGCTGTCCTTAAAGATTTCCCTGGCAGCCTTGCGGCACAGCTTGCCGATAGTCCTCTCAAGGCTTCTGACTCCGGCCTCTCTGGTGTACAGCCTGATGATATCCTTTAAAGCACCATCTGTTATCGTAAGCTGTTCCTTTTTAATTCCGTTTTTGCTCTTTTGCTTCTCAACCAGGTGTTCCTTTGCTATGTGAAATTTCTCATTTTCAGTGTAGCTTGACACCTCAATAAGCTCCATCCTGTCAAGAAGCGGCTTTGGAATGCCTGAAACCTCATTTGCAGTTGCAATAAAAAGCACCTCCGACAAATCCACAGGCATCTCAATGTAATGATCCCTGAATCTGCAGTTCTGCTCACTGTCAAGCACCTCGAGAAGAGCGGCTGATGTGTCACCCTTGTAGTCACTTGACACCTTATCTATCTCGTCCAACAGCATGAGAGGATTTGAAACGCCTGCCTGTCTTAAGCCATTTACTATACGGCCCGGCATAGCGCCGATATATGTCTTTCTGTGTCCACGGATTTCTGCCTCATCGCGCACACCACCAAGAGAAATACGCACATATTTCTTCTCCAGTGCAGACGCAATTGAACGGGCTATGCTTGTCTTTCCTGTTCCCGGAGGACCTACAAGACATATTATAGGACTCTCTCCCTTGCTTGTCAGATTTCTGACTGCCAGAAACTCAAGTATTCTCTCCTTAACATCCTTTAATCCGTAGTGATCATCATCGAGCACCTGTGCTGCATGGTCAAGATCCTTGTTGTCCACAGACATCTTGTTCCACGGAAGCTCAAGTACAGTCTCTATATAGCCTCTCTCAACTGTGCTCTCTGATGAGCTGCTGCTCATATTTCTAAAGCGCTTTATCTCTTTTTTCGTCTTTTCCTTTACGTAGTCAGGCGCATCTAACTCAGATAGCTTTTTCTCATATTCATCAGCCTCCGAGTCAGCATTCTCGCCCAGCTCCTCACGTATCACACCAAGCTGTTCACGAAGCACATACTCCTTCTGATGCTTGTCCACACGAACCTTTACTTTTTTCTGAAGCTCATTCTTTATGGAAATAACCTCCACCTGGGAGAGAAGTAATGATACTATAACCTGATATCTGTCATTGATATCCTCTGCCTCAAGCACCTGCTGCTTAAGCTCATATGACACCGGCAGATTGTTGGTTACATAATCAATGAGCTTTTCAAGATCCTCATACTGATCTATCTGCCTGATAAGCTCCTTGCTGATTTTGCCGATGACTGCCGCATATCTGTGAAAAGCCTCTCTGACTCCGAGAAGCATGGCTTCCCTGAGATCCTCCGGTAGGCTGTCTGCATTACTATCACAATAACAGATTTCTGCCTCAAGGTACTTCTCATTACCGGTAAAGCCAAGCAATGCTGCCCGGCTTATTCCATCTACAAGTATTCTCACAACATCATTCTGTAATCTGACAACCTGCTTTATATCAGCAACAATACCCATCTGATAGAGATCTTCCTGAGTCGGGTCCTCACTGTCCACATTCCTTTGTGTGACAAGATAAATCTTTTGATCCTGCTCCATAGCCTCCTCGACAGCACGAAGGGAGCGCTCTCTGCTGATGTCGAAATGGGCAATCATCCCCGGCAGAATAGTAAGCCCTCTCAGCGCTACTGCAGGCATATTCATAATCTGTTCTTCCACTTATATCTCCTGTATTATTGCACAGCCATGCATAACAAACCGCTGTGCAATTTATATTATCCGATGCTGTATCTTTTGTAAAATACCGCCATGTACTTATGATGCCGCTTTTTCCTCGATATATGCCTCCGGCACACACTCACCATCTAGCTTTAAGTTTTCCTCAACTGTATCCTTGTCGATTACGCACTTGCTGATGCTCTTGTCTGACGGTATACGATACATAAGGTCAAGCATAACAGCCTCCATGATGGCACGAAGTCCTCTGGCTCCTGTCTTTCTCTCAAGTGCCTTGTCAGCGATGGCATTTACTGCATCGTCTGTGAACTCAAGACCTACTCCGTCAAGCTCAAAGAGCTTGGTGTACTGCTTGATAAGCGAGTTCTTAGGCTCCTTAAGTATACGGATAAGTGCATCCCTGTCGAGTGCCTCGAGAGAAACGGTAATAGGTACACGTCCGATAAACTCAGGAATCAATCCAAACTTTACAAAATCCTGTGGAAGTGCATGCTTAAACGCCTCTCCTACATTGAGCTCTGTCTTTGACTTTACATCTGAATTGAAGCCTATAGATGATGTATCCATACGACTGTCGATAATTTTTTCCAGACCATCAAATGCTCCACCGCAGATAAAAAGTATATTAGTAGTATCAATAGGAATAAGCTCCTGCTGCGGATGCTTTCTTCCGCCCTGTGGCGGTACAGATGCCTCTGTGCCCTCAAGAATCTTTAAAAGAGCCTGCTGTACACCCTCGCCTGACACATCTCTGGTGATTGAGACATTCTCTGATTTCTTTGTAATTTTATCTATCTCATCTATATAAATGATACCATGCTCTGCACGCTCGATATCATAATCTGCCGCCTGAATAAGCTTTAATAGGATATTCTCCACATCCTCACCTACGTATCCTGCCTCTGTAAGTGTTGTAGCATCAGCGATAGCAAATGGAACATTTATCACTCTGGCAAGTGTCTGCGCAAGAAGTGTCTTTCCTGAGCCTGTAGGTCCAAGCATGAGAATATTACTCTTCTGAAGCTCTACATCTGATGTATCACCTGCCAGAACTCTCTTATAGTGATTGTAAACAGCAACCGAAAGCACCTTCTTTGCCTGGTCCTGTCCTATTACATAATCGTCCAGAAACGCCTTAAGCTCCTCCGGAGTAACAAGATTTATATCATCCTTAGCGCTGCTTTTGTCCTCATGGCCATCTACGCCTTCTTCCTCAAGAATCTCGGCACATATATCTATACACTCATCGCAGATAAAAGCTCCATTAGGTCCGGAAATCAAACGATTTACCTGGTCCTGTGTCTTACCGCAAAATGAGCAGCGAATCTTTCCGTCGTTTTTTCCTGCCATTATTAACTCCTTTTATTGCATGAGGGCATCCCATATGGGGTACCCTCTTAAATTCATCTAACTTCTGATTATCTGTTTGTTATTACACTGTCTATGAGACCATACTCTGCGGCTTCCTGTGCTGACATATAGTTGTCTCGCTCTGTATCAGCTGCAATTGTCTCGTATGGCTTGCCTGTATTGGCTGCTAAAATTTCGTTTAATCTCTTCTTTGTCTTTAAAATATTTTCTGCAGCAATCTGAATCTCAGTAGCCTGACCCTTTGCACCGCCAGATGGCTGATGAATCATAATCTCTGCATTTGGAAGAGCATATCTCTTGCCCTTTGCACCGCCTGCAAGAAGGAAAGCTCCCATGCTTGCTGCAAGACCGATACAGATTGTTGAAACATCACACTTGATGTACTGCATAGTATCGTAAATAGCAAGTCCTGCTGTAACCATTCCACCCGGTGAATTGATGTAAAGGTGGATATCCTTATTCGGATCCTCGGACTCAAGGAATAAAAGCTGGGCAACAACAAGGCTGGCTGTTGTCTCATTTACTTCCTCTCCAAGGAAAATGATACGATCTTTTAATAATCTGGAGTAAATGTCGTAGTTGCGCTCTCCTCTGCTGGTCTGTTCAATGACATATGGTACTAAACTCATATAAAATACCTCCTTTATAAAAGCTCAAAAGACCGGCTCAGAAAATAGGCTTCTGAGCCAGTCAATCAAATCTTGATTCAAAAATCTTATTCTTCTGTAGACTCTTCTGCATCAGCCTTTTTCTTTGCCTTTGCACGCTCTTTAACGTTGTCCATGATAAGATCCACGGCCTTTGTGATAGCAATGTCTTTCTTCATAGACTCCTTCTCAGCATCTCCCATGTACTCTTTAAGCTTATCAGCCTCCATGCCGTATGCCTTAGCCATCTTCTCTACCTCAGCATCGATATCTGCATCAGTAACCTCGATGTTTTCCTCCTTGGCAATCTGCTCAAGTACAAGGCTGCTCTGGATACGTGTTGTAGCCTCAGGACGAACCTGATCCTTAAGCTGGTCAACTGTCATGCCTGAGAACTGTAAGTACTGCTCCATTGTAAGACCGCTCTGTGCGATTCTCTGAGCGAACTCCTCAACCATTGTCTCACACTGTGTCTCAATCATTGCCTCAGGAAGATCCATCTTTGACTTATCGATAATCTTCTGGATAGCCTCATCCTCTTTAGTCTTCTTAGCTTCTGTCTCTTTCTTCTCTGTGAGGTTCTTTTTGATTTCCTCTTTGTACTCAGCTAATGTATCAACACCTGCTGCATCCTGTGCAAACTCATCATCAAGCTCTGGAAGCTCCTTAGCCTTGATCTCGTTGATCTTAACCTTGAATGTAGCCGGCTTTCCTGCAAGGTCTTCTGCCTGATACTTCTCAGGGAATGTTACATTGACCTCAACCTCATCGCCTGTGTTCTTTCCTACTAACTGATCCTCGAATGTATCGATGAATGTGTGTGAACCGATCTCTAATGGATGATTCTCACCCTTTCCACCCTCGAAAGCTACTCCGTCAACAAATCCCTCAAAGTCGATAACTGCTGTATCTCCCTCTGCTACAGGACGATCTGTAACTGTAACTGTTCTTGCATTTTTGTTTCTCTGGTTCTCAAGCTCAGCGTCAACCTCTTCATCAGAAACTGATGTGTCGATCTTTGTAACTGTAACGCCCATGTACTTACCAAGAGTAACCTCAGGTCTTACAGCAACCTCTGCTGTGTAGATGAAAGGCTGTCCCTTCTCAATCTGAGTAACCTCAACTGTTGGGCGTGAAACAATGTCAACACCGCTCTCGTCAACTGCACCTGCGTATGTCTGCTGCATAAGAATGTTTGCTGCATCCTCGTAGAACACACCTGCTCCATACATTTTCTCAATCATAGCTCTTGGCACTTTTCCTTTACGGAATCCAGGTACACTAATCTGTTTCTTCTGCTTCTGATATGCAGAATCCAATGCTTTCTCTAATTCCTCAGCTGCTACCTCAATAGTAAGCTTCGCCATATTATGCTCTAAATTCTCAACCTGTACACTCATGTCAATCGTTATCCTCCTTAAAAATATATATGAATGGTATGTACATCAAATGTAATGTGGGCATGCTTTTTAAACTGCTAAGCCCAGTCATTGGATGATTATAACACAACAAATCCACTATTTCCAGTGTTTTTTACATTAAATTTGCTTTTGTGTATAATTCCATAAATTGTCAGCAATACCAAAACATATTTTTGTCATTTTACGGCATAATATTTCCGTACACATACAGCTTGTGTATAACGTTTTAAAAGGAGGTATTGCATTATGGCAGCATCAAGTAGTAAAAAGGCTTCTGTACCGGAGGCAAAAGAGGCTATGAGCCGTTTCAAGGAAGAGGTTGCTTCAGAGCTTGGAGTTCCTTTAAAAGAGGGCTACAACGGTGACCTTACTTCTAAGCAGGCCGGTTCAATCGGTGGCGAAATGGTCAAGCAGATGATCATGAAGCAGGAGCAGCAGATGAAATAAGCTCTGCAATAGCAGGCTTCAAATGTACGCTTCAAATGCAAGCATAAAAAGAGGCCGCGCACCATGGGGTTGGTGTGTGACCTCTTTTGTTATAATACTAATAATATGATTATTTGCTGAACGTTGTATTAGTATACCAGTCCCTGTCGAATATGCTCTACTGTGGCATCGTCTGTGAAGTATCTGACAAGCTCGAGTGCAAACGCAATAGCTGTTCCCATTCCACGACTTGTAATCACATTGCCATCCACAACTACAGGCTGCTCAAGCCATTGTGCACCGAGCAGCTTTTCCTCAAAGCCCGGATGACAGGTAGCTTTTTTGCCCTCAAGTATATGATTCTCACCGAGCACGCTAGGCGCTGCACATATCGCTGCAACAAGTTTTCCCTCAGCGGCAAAGCTCTTAATTGTCTTTACTACTGTCTCATCCGCACCGAGGTTTAATGTACCCGGCATGCCTCCCGGCAGTACGATTGCATCGTAGCTGTCAAAATCAGCCTGTGCCTTTGTGGTATCTGTCTTAAATGTCACCTGATGAGAGCTTGTCACCTCGGCTTTTTCCGTGATTGATATGGTTTCAATCTCAAGCTTTGCTCTTCTAACTATATCTACTACTGTAAGTCCTTCAATCTCCTCACAGCCGTCTGCCATAAAAATTCCTACTTTAATCATATTTTTCTCCTTTATTTTTCTTTGATAATACTATGATACCTTTTGACCCTTTAATCATACTATAAAAAGCTGCGGTTCGTCCTTGAATTTTTAAATACCGGTCATTATAATCATATATAAATGATATGAGGGTAAAACAAAAGTATAAACCGTAACTATAAATCTACCAGTAACCTGAAAGGATATACCATGGAAATCGAAAGAAAATACTTACTTAAACAGCTTCCTTCCAATTTAGACAGCTACGCGAGCAAAAAAATCGCCCAGGGCTATCTGTGCACCTCGCCTGTTGTCAGAGTCAGACGCTCAAATGACAGCTATTATATGACCTACAAGGGAGCCGGTCTTATGGTGCGCGAGGAGTACAATCTTCCTCTCACAAAAGAAGCCTACGACCATCTTGTCCAAAAGATTGACGGTCGTCTCATCGAAAAGACACGCTATCTCATACCTCTTGACGGTGGCCTGACCGCAGAGCTTGATGTATTTGAGGGTGATCTGGCTCCTCTTACACTTGTGGAGGTTGAATTCGACTCTGTCGACGCAGCAAATGAATTCACAGCGCCTGACTGGTTTGGCGAGGATGTCACTGAATCCGGCAAATATCACAACAGCTATCTGAGCCGATTGGAAAATTCATAGTACTGCCTGGTCTTTATCGTATTCTTTAAATCATCATACCGCTTTTGCAATGGGCCCTCAGGAACTACAACATCCATAACCACCGCTATGTCATCTATAAGGCGGTCGGTTATGATATCCCTCATTGAAATAAGTATATTGTACTTCTCTTCAAAGGTATCCGCATCAAGAAACTCCAGCAAACGCGGATCCGGTGCCTGGCCTTCATCTGCATCCGGTGCCGGCTCATAACATGCCTGTGTCTGAACACTCACAACTTCAGGTGCATTAGCTGCAATCGCATTAGTGCTCAAAGAGATACCCTTTCCCGACATATCCTCCGGCTTATCCTTAAGTGTGATCTTCTCAAATCTGTATTTCTGCTTCACATCAGGATATTTCTCATGGTCCACCTCGCTTACAAACATGTCGAGTGGTCTGGCGTATATCCCAAAATCATCATATAAAGCCTGATAAATCACAAGCTTTTCCCCTGTCTCTGAATGTGTCGCCACTGTAACTATCTGATACAGCTTATTCTTAAAGTGTCTGTAAAGCTCTCCGGGCTTTGGTGTTCTGTCCATCATTTCTGCCTCTTTCCTTATTATTTAAAAGTTGTTAATCATGTCTAAGCCTTCCCCAAGGAAATCTCTCTCAAACTCCAGATTGCCACTGTATCCCATGGCAATCAGATCCTCAACACTGCCAAACATACTCTGTGTCTCAGCCTCTATAATCTTTGCACCGTCTGCCGCTTTGGTATGCAGTGTCTGGCAGTTTCTTGAGTGCTCCTGAGCCATCCTCTGCTGTGCCTCGCTATGTCCGTGCATAGTCTCAAGCTCTTTTTGTGTCGTATCATCCGCAAAGCGTGCGTTATTTTTCACGGCCCTCTGCACTATATCCGGATTGCTCTGCTGTACTCTCTGCTGTGGCTGTGGTCCCTGAGGCTGCTGTGCTCTCTGCTGCATCTGTGGCTGTGGTTTCTGCTGATATGTCTGGTTCAATGCATTCATACCCGACTGAACTGTATTCTGCATGCTGTTCCATATCTGCTGCATCTGCTTCTGCTGCGGTCTCGGTTTGTTTGGCTGCGTATTTTTGCTGCCTGTGTTCTTTGATTTTTTATTAATATAAAAAATTGCTCCTAATATAATAGCCCAAATTATAATATCCATATTCTGCTCCTTTATCAATCTGCATTTTCTATGTCAATCCCTGAATATCCTGCACATATCGCGCAGTATGTATTCTGCTGTCTGTTCCGGCTCCCATTGCTTTGTAACACCCACAAGCAGCGGATTAAGCTCCGACAGTATCCTTGCCGTGCGCCGGTCTGTCGTGCCCTCATACTTATCATTTATGGCCTCAGCCTGCTTCACACATGCCTCAAGCTGCTTTAATATATCCTTCCAGAACTCCTCGTAATATATCTCATGCACTCTCTTAGTCTTTTGTGTGAAATTTAGCTCTGCAAGCTCTTTGTTGCTGTGCCCCAGATAGAAATATGACAGAGCAAACAAATCAGGCTTTTTCCTTTCAAGCCCCTCATTTGTCAGGTGTATCAGATTCTCTATCTCACTCTGTAAAATGATACCGTTGTCAAAGGATGACAGATATCTCTCCCCCTGCTTTACAACAGAGTCCAGAGTCGTGTGAAAATCCGTGTCCACCTTGCTGATTAAAAATTCATCGTCAAACATGCCACTTTTCGCTTTGCAAGCCTTTATCAGCTCTCCAAAGTGCTTCCGGTCGGTTCCTGTGAGCTCACAATACCCGATAACTTGTTGCTCAAGCTCCTTTAAATCTGAAAGCAGGCTGCTTAAGCCTGTCTTCACGCCATAATAGCGCTTTGCAACACCGGAGGAATTCTTTTTGGTTTTGACATACAGCTTAAGCCAGCTGTTGACCACTGTCATGTCGGCACCTGCCGTATCCATCGCTGTCTTAAATTTCTTTTCCGTATCACTTAGTCCTAAAATCATCACACACCCTCAAACATCATTCTAAAACTATATAATAACAATTCTACACCATTATCATATTTTTTTAAAGAGCCTTTTTTCGCTCTGAAAAGCCTACTTTAATCGCAAAAAAGGAAGCCATACAATAGCTGTATGACTTCCTATATACTCTGCATGTTATTCGCATCGTCGTGCGAATGGCACGAATGGCTTTGTTATGATAGCAAAATCAGATTAACGACCGAACTGCATATCGTTGTTACCTGATTTTGTTGTGAACATCTCAAGCATGTTGATTGGATCGTTGTAATCCATAAGCCATCCCTCACGGGCGAAATCAAACTGTCCGTCCTTACGGCTGTTAAGGAATACGTTCCACTCCTGCTGCTCAACCTTTAAGTTGATACCTACCTTTGAAAGATCAGCCTGAATAGCCTCACCAATCTTTACATTTGACTCTGAGTTGTTTACAAGGTATGAGAACTCGACAGTCTGGTTTACCTGGCCTGTGCTCTCATCTAATAATCCGATAGAAGCAAGAAGCTCTTTAGCCTCCTCAAAGTTCTTATCGTAATCTGTGCCGTAGTAATCTTTGTTCTTGAACTCGCCACCGTTACCATCTGTAACACCCTCTGGGATAAATGTTGTGGCAATCTTCTGTCCGCCCTGGGCGATTGTATCGATAATGTACTGACGATCGATAAGAAGACAGATTGCATGTCTGAATACCTTAGCCTGGTCAGCATCTAATCCAAGTTCTGAGTAGAGCTTAGAGTTGATGTTGAAGCCTACGTAGTATGTTCCAAGGTTGTCTACTGTGTAGAATTCGCTTGTCTTCTTAGCTGCCTCAATCTCTGCTGTAGGAATTGAATCAATAAAATCAAGGTTACCGTTCTGGTAAGCTGTGTAAGCTGAAACATCATCAGATGTAAGCATTACGTTCATCTCATCAACTGTTACATTGTCAGCATCCCAGTAGTTAGGATTCTTAACATATTTCATGCTTGAATCATGTTTCCACTCCTTGAGTGTGAATGCACCGTTTGTAACGAACTTGTCGCCTGCATCGTTTGCCCAGTCATCATTTCCCTCTACTGACTTCTGGTTTACAGGGAAGAAGAATGGGAATGCACATAAGTCAAGGAAGTATGGTGTAACTGCCTTAAGCTTGACTGTAAGAGTCTTTCCATCCTCAGAAGCAACTACATCATCAGCAGCAAGACCCTTTGTATCATCATATCCTGCGAATACTGCGCAAAGGTAGCTGTAATCTGCAGCTGTCTTAGGATCTGCAGCTCTCCTCCAAGACCACTCGAAATCCTTTGCAGTAAGCTCATCACCATTTGACCACTTAAGACCGTCACGCATTGTGAATGTGTATGTGAGGCCATCCTCAGAAACCTCATAACTCTCTGCACATGCAGGCTCAAGCTTGCCCTCAGCGTTGTAACGCATAAGACCCTCAAAGCTGTTTACTGCAAGACATCCGCCGTCAACAGTACTGTTTAATGCAGGATCGATATGATCAGGCTCTGATGCCATGAAGATGTTTAACTTTCCGGCATTCTTTGTGTTCTTTGCATTGTAGAAGTATTTCATACCCTCTACTGTTGAGTATACGTCTGTGACATAATCCTTGAGCATATACTGGTCATTGTAGTAGTAAAGTGGAATAACACACCATGTATCCATAAGCATATCCTCTGCCTGGTGCATCATCTCTGCACGCTTTGCAAGATCTGCTTCTGTACGGATAGAATCTACTAACTCGTCATAGCTTGTCCAGTCTACGCCTGCTGATACAGCAGTATGAGAAGTGCCGTTAGCAGATGTGTCGTTAGTAGATATTTTGCCCTCGCTCTTGCTTCCACAAGCAGTCATGCCAAGTGCCATAGCTGCAACAAGAGTAAGTGCTACTAATCTCTTTTTCATCTTTCTTCCTCCTAATTAATTAATATGAAAAATAAATTTATGTTAGAACCGGCACATGTGGCTTAAGCTATATGCCGGTAAAAACCTTATATTAGCGGTTGAAGCATGCAACCATATGTCCGTTTCCTCTGTCTGTAAGCTCCGGACGTGCTGCTGCACACTGTTCTGTCGCATATTTACAACGCGAACGGAATGGACAGCCGCTAGGCATGCGAAGAGGTGAAGGGACATCTCCCTCAAGCACGATTCGCTTGCTGTGTCTGGCAGTCTCAGGATCCGGAATCGGAACCGCTGAAAGCAGCGACTGTGTGTACGGATGGATTGGATTGTCCATCAGCTCATCAGCATCTGCAAGCTCCATCATATGGCCTAAGTACATAACAGCTATTCTATCAGAGATATGCTGCACTACAAGCAGATCATGCGCTATAAACAGATATGATAACCCTCTCTCCTTCTGCAGATCCTCAAACATGTTGACTACCTGGGCCTGAATTGAAACATCAAGTGCCGATACCGGCTCATCACATACGATAAACTTCGGTTCTACTGCAAGCGCTCTTGCTATTCCGATACGCTGTCTCTGTCCACCCGAAAACTCATGCGCATAGCGTGTGGCATGGTCTGCGTTTAGTCCAACTGTCTCCATGAGATCCATAATCATCTCATGGCGCTCTTTCCTGCTATTGTAGAGCTTGTGCACATCGAGAGGCTCTCCGATGATATCCTCAACCGTCATACGAGGGTTGAGTGATGAATACGGATCCTGAAATACCATCTGCATCTGCTTACGGTAAGGATGCATATTCACATCTATCTTCTTCTCACTGTCAAACAATACATTGCCGTCGAACTCAATGCGTCCTGCTGTAGGCTGGTACAGACGTAAAAGAGTACGTCCTACGGTTGTCTTTCCACAGCCTGACTCGCCAACAAGTCCAAGCGTCTCACCCGGCTTTATAGCAAATGACACATCATCGACTGCCTTTAACTCCATCTTTTTAAATCCGTCATGAACAGGGAAATACTGCTTCAAATGGTCTACCTTGAGCAGGTACTCGTTGTTATTTGTTTCATTACTCATTTGATTTTCCCTCCTCCATCATATTCTTAATATTCATCCAGCATGATGCGAGATGATCCTCTCCAACCCAGATTTCCTCCGGCTTTTCGGTGAGACATATCTTCATAGCTGCATCACAGCGAGGGCAGAATGCACAGCCCTCTGGCATGTTGAGCATATTGATTGGTGTGCCTCCGATAGGAACAAGCCTGGTTTTTGAATTGGTCTTTGTAGGGATTGAACGAAGCAGTCCCTTTGTGTACTCATGCGCCGGGCTGTAGAATATGGCATCTGCTGTTCCTCTCTCACACACACGGCCGCCGTACATAACTATGATCTCATCACACATTGAAGCAATGACACCCAGATCATGTGTAACCATGATGATTGCCATACCAAGCTTTTCCTGCAGTGACTGCATAAGCTCAAGAATCTGTGCCTGGATAGTCACATCAAGAGCTGTTGTCGGCTCATCTGCGATAAGGATATCCGGCTCACAGGCTAATGCCATAGCTATCATGACACGCTGTCTCATACCACCGGAAAGCTCATGAGGGTACTGATTTACACGCTTCTCAGGCTCATTTACTCCTACAAGTGTGAGCATCTCTATAGCGCGCTCCTTTGCTTCCTTCTTTGTACGGTCTGTGTGAAGAAGCACTGCCTCCTCAAGCTGGTAGCCTACCGTAAATACCGGATTAAGCGATGTCATAGGATCCTGGAAAATGATTGAACAGCATTTTCCTCTGAAATCTGCCATTTTCTTTTTGTTCCATTTGGTGATATCCTCACCCTTATATTTTACTGAGCCGCCTGTGATGGCACCATTCTCAGCAAGAATCTGCATGATTGAATATGCTGTAACTGACTTTCCTGAGCCTGACTCTCCTACGATTCCAAGAGTCTTTCCCGGCTCAAGCTTAAAGCTTACACCGTTTACAGCTGATACGTCTCCGTTATCGGTCTTGAAGGTAGTGTGCAGATCAGATACTTCAAGAACAAACTTATTATCTTCCATCTTACTCACTCCTTACTATTTCGATAATTTAGGGTCAAATGCATCTCTTAAGCCGTCACCGATAAGATTCAATGTAAGAACAATGATACAAATCGTAAGCGCCGGGAAAATAAGACGCAATGGGTAGCTCTGGAGTCCGCCACGCGCTGTATTTGCCAACGAACCAAGTGAAGGCATAGGAGCCGAAACACCAAGTCCGATAAATGACAGATAACTCTCAGTAAAGATGGCTGATGGTATCTGAAGCGCTGTAGTAATGATGATTACTGACAGACAGTTCGGTAAAATGTGTTTTCTGATAGTGCGGGCTGATGATGTTCCGATACACTTTGCTGCGAGAATGTACTCATTCTGCTTAATGGTAAGAATCTGACCTCTTATAAGTCTTGCCATTCCTACCCAGTAAAGCAATCCAAACACTATGAAAAGTGCAATCATGTTGACACCGAGCTTTGAAAGCACTGTACCCTTTATTACAGGTGTTAGCACCTCATTTAATACAACTGCGAGTAAAATGATAAGCAGCATATCCGGCAATGAATAAATGATATCTACTATTCTCATCATAACCATATCTACCTTGCCACCGCAGAAGCCTGATACGGAACCGTAAATGATACCGATTATAAGCACAAGCAGTGATGCAAACACACCGACTCCCAGCGAAACACGAGCTCCGTAAACAACACGGATAAAATAGTCTCTTCCGAGCTCATCTGTGCCAAAAATGTGCGGGAACAGCTTCTCACCTGCATCAATCTGTGCCTGCTCAGCATCGCTGTACTGGAAAGGTCCTAAGTTCTGTGCACCCTTAACGATATCTGCATAGCCGTAAGGCACAATCTTTGGTGCCAGAAGAATAACCAAAATAAGTAAAACCAAAACTATAATAGAACCCACAGCCAGTGGATTTTTGCGGAGTCTCTTAAGACCATCCTTCAAGAAGGTAGTTGACTCACCCATAACCTCCTGCTGGCGTTTCTCTTCATCTGATGCCTTGGCAAAATCCTTCATATCGAACTTGCTAAGGTCAATCTGTGTGGAGAAAGGAGCTCTCTTCATATTATCTTTCATCTTTATCTCTCCTTAATCAAGCTTAATACGTGGATCAATCACTTTGTATACAATATCTGTAATGAGGTTCGCGCCTACCATGATGACAGCAAGGAAAAGCGTTGTGGCCATAATCATTGTGTAATCACGGTTTGTGATACAGCTTACGAACTTGGAACCGAGTCCTCCGATATTGAAAATACTCTCAATAACCATTGAACCTGTGAGGATACCACCAATCATAGGTCCCACATATGTGATGACCGGAATGAGCGCATTACGAAGCGCATGTACAAATATAATCTTGTACTGATGTACACCCTTGGCCTTTGCCGTACGGATGTAATCCTGTCCGAGTGCATCAAGCATTGAAGTCTTTGTAAGTCTTGTAATATATGCCATCGGTGAAAGTGACAGTGACAGCACCGGAAGTAATACCATGTTGCTTCCTGAGCTGAAGGCCTGCACCACGCCAAGCTTTATACAGAAGAAATAAAGTAATAACGTAGCGATGACAAATGACGGCATCGACGTAATCAGTGTGACGAAGAATACTATAACTCGATCCGGCCACCTGTTTCGCATCAGCGCTGCTATCGAACCGAGCACCACTCCGAATACTATCGCAGTGAGCGCCGCTAAAAGTCCAAGCTTCGCTGAAATCGGGAAGCTCTCCCCGATGATATCTGAGATCGGACGGTCTGTCTTAAGACTAACACCGAAATCTCCGTGCAGCACGCCTGCCATGTAGTTCTTGTACTGGACTATAAGTGGCTGATCCAGTCCGTAGCGTGCCTCAAGCTCTTTCATTACCGCCGGACTCTTTGCCTTCTCCGAATTGAATGGACCACCCGGAATTGCATTCATGGCAAAGAATGTAATAAGACTGATAATGAAGATTGTAAAAATCGCGAGAATAACTCTCTTTACAATGTACTTACCCATATTTTTCTCTCCCTCTTGGATTTGTATCGATAATGCATTATTTTTATTTTTTAAAGCATTATCACTGCACCACGTCAAAGTATTTTGTCTAATACGCAAAAAAGTGCGAATGACGTCATTGTCATTACACACTCCCTAATCTTGCTGTCTGATACAACTGTCGTTCTGACGCGAACAATTCTTTTTTATTATACACAGAAATCATACTTTGTCAATTGGATATATTTTCCTATATTATTTTCATTTTTGCATAAAAATTAGTCATTTTTTTATAATACTCATTAATAAGGGTAATTTATGTAGCTTATAAGCATTATTTATACATTTTTATTCATTTTTATTTTCGCATTAAAATATTAATTTTCAGTGCATGATTACTTTGAATTGTTAAGTACCGGCGTTATTCTGGCATTAAACGGATATTTGGTGTATAATTACATATCATTATATATCAAGGAGTCACCTATGCTTACATACGACGATGCACTCAATCTCAACTACTATAAAAAAACAACCTTTACCGGCTGGATGAACGGCATGCGTTTTCTCATAAAGCGTGAGGAGCCTATCATTAAGGAAGCCACCGAAGATACACCCGAGGAAAAGGGTGAGCCAATATTTCATGC
>ULPK01028719.1_pt1 | contig 15951 bp, 23 predicted proteins | sample 1953421 | NCBI WGS metagenome assembly ULPK01 (sample SAMEA4835627, study PRJEB28245) | human gut metagenome | biome: gut microbiome; material: fecal sample | place: Denmark | collected 2008 | reverse complement strand
TGCTGCTGCTGTTGCCGCCGCAGCTCCCCACTTTGCAAATGTTCCAATGCCCTTCAGAAGAGCTTGTCCAACGCCGGATGCCTTACCTGCCACAGAATCTAAACCATCTTCAGTTTCTGCCTGACCTTTGAGTGCGATTCGTCCAAAGATCTTAAATAATTCCATCGCATTCTCCTTATACCAATTCAATGCCGAATGCATTCATTGAATTTTCCACCATCGCTTTGATCTCTTCATCGGATAGTGATTTCTGAGATGATGCCTGACCACGTACACGATTTACGAAATTCTCATAGGACTCTCCCTGCACCTTGTTCAAGAAAAACTCCCACAGCACATCCTCTTCGGTATCCTTGTTCGTCCGCTTCACAATTGAATCCACGAACTCTACCAAGCGATCTGTCGCAATCATCTCATCCATCAATAAAAAAGGACTTGCATATCGCTTGAATAGCAAGTCCCAAAACTCTAAATCACCTACCCGATAGATTTCAAAGCAACCTTGAAAAAATCTGCGAATCCACTCTGTTTGACCACATCCATAATCATCGTAAGGAACATTCCTGGATTCATATCTTCCAGTTCCTTTACTGTCATACCTGACAGATTCGAGAGAAGCTGATAGATGTATTTCTCAGCATTCGGAAGATTCTCCAGAATAACATCGCCAATCTCAAATGCAATGCCCATACCGAGCTCTTCTACATCCTTCATAGTGATCTTCTGATTCTGCATAGATTTTTCTATCAAACGTTTTGCTTCATCCGATGAAAAGCAATCAGAAAACTTGCTGATTTTAATACATGAAATAATCTTCATCATTGGGAAGATGTCTTTCGAATTCAATGCTCGCAATGTATACGGCTTTTTCTCTTCCTGTACAGCTTCTTCCACTGTTCCCTGCATTACTTCTGTTTCTGTTGTCATTTCCTTTTCCATAGTTACTTATCCTCCTAATATTCGGTATTACGCTGCATCATCCAGCAACTGATCAACTGTATTACTCTCAACAACTTCCTTCGGCATATAGATATGATACGGAAGCACATTCGTCATAGCGCCTGCCTTGAGCTCAGCATAGCAATCGAATGTCGTTGGGATTGTTGATGCTTCTTTGTTCTTCGTATCTGCCGACAATCCAGATGTACAAAGTGCATAATCAAATAATACGATCACAGGTGTTCCGTTCGTCTTGTATCCGACGCATGCAAAATTCTCGACATAATCGCTGTCTTCGATTGTTGCCTTAGATTCAATCACATCCATTGTTTCATCTACCGACGTGCCTTCCTGTCCGATTGTTGTTGCCTTCAACCAGTCTTTTGTGAGCTCGACCATATTCGTCTCAACCTTTGCCGTCTCGCCGACTTTCTGCACAAGTCCCTTCGCATTAACAAGCACACCATCCACCGAGATATTTGTAATCTCCGGAGCAATCGTGAACTTTGTACCGCCGGATGTAGCACCAAGCAAAGTACCTGTCCAGAGCTTCTTGCTTGTGTCATACTTAAAGTTTTTGTACAGTACACACGCATTTAACAGTATCCGCTTCGGCGTATTCTCTGTTACACCAGATACGCACAATTCTCTCCATGTGTTTTCTGCCATTTATATCACCTTCCATTCTTTTATAGTCAGATTGATCTGAATTCTCTTCAATGTCCCATCTCCGGTCGGTACCGAAAATGCATTTGAATAAAAAACAGCCACACACGAACCATCTGGATTCATGCGTGACTGTGGTAAGAATCTCTCTATTGTTTCTTTGTCCTGCTCAAATAGAATCGGATTCCCACGGGTCCATCCATTTAATATAAATGTTGTCCCCTGACTTCCATCCTCTTCCTTGGTCGGAGAATCATCTTCCATGTACTCTCCAACATAATATCGGTCTGGGATTTCGCCAACCCATTCTCCGAATTGGTATGGAATCCCGCTGGACTTCATTAGTTCACCAACATAATTTAATGCTGCTATACTCATTATTTCAACTCTCCAAATATTTCATTTGCTCGATTCTGAATTGCACCATTCGTAGCCTTGAAGGCTTTTTCAAGCGGTCTGTTCGGTGTCTTACCATGTGTGAAGTGTCCATTTCCCTTCTTATCCTCATAATACCATCCGCCTTTACGACCATTACCATTCACGGCATATTCGCCAGTACCGAACTCTTCCCAGATGGCATTTTCTTCTGGAGATCCAACTGTTGCTTCTAATTCAGATTCATCGACTACATAAGTGTATGAACCCCTTGTCTCTCCAGTATCTACTCTGGATGCATTGTGTACAGCCGTCTGCACTTCTCCTGCCGCTTCTTCAAGAAATGCAATCGCCTTTTCTCTGAGCGCCTTCTTGATCTGCATGGAATTATTCGTAAACTCTACGGACATATTACTGACCTCCTGTGTATTTCAGATATATCTCCAACTGCTCATGAAGTTCCATCGGATCATCAATCACCATGATATCATATACCTTGTCATTGATCACCATCCGACTGTTCTCCGCCTTGATGCGGCTGTCGAGCTTCTTATAGTCTGCAAGGAACACGTGCGTAGATTCCTGAATCTTAGCATTATATGTTGTGTACTTGCTGTCTCCTGTCGATAGATCAAGATACCCTGTTATATCATCCACAGTCTCCCATGTCTTATCGCATGAACCGATGATATTCGTCTCTGTCTTACAGAGCTGAATCTGACCGGTTATATTTCCACCAATCATCTAATCACCATCCATTTAAAATCTCGCTTTCATATACGGCTTCAGGAATCCAAGAAGTGACTTTGGGTATCCCATAAGCGAATTATCGCCATCCATGTTGAAATACGTCACAGAATGTCGGCTAAGTGTCTCCGACTGAATACCGACCTTGTCCCTGTTCTCGATATCCCATTTCAGCATATTGGCTACACCGAGCTTCACATCCATAGGATATTTGACCTTCGTTACAAGTACACATATTTCATCCGAAAGTGGCTCATCAAAATCCATATGTGCATTGTCCATATCAATGCCCTTAATCACATACAATCCATCGTTATACAACGATTCCGATATTTGTACGGTGTCACCCTCTGCAAACAGATTCGATGCACCCTGTAGCACTCCGCTCTTAACCTCTGCATTAAATCGTCTGTTTCTGTCTTGGAAGTTGTTATTTGTATACTTCCGTATAAGGAGCTCCAGCGCCTGAAGCTTTGCTTCAAGCACCGAATCCTTTGCAGTAATATCGATATATGATTTCAACTCTTCAACGGTCATAATCATACGATCACCGCCTTACTGCTGCTCTGTGACAGTATATCCGTCGTGTTCCTTAAACCATGATGCCATGCGCTCGCTCTCGATCACAGCCTGTCCATTTGCAAACTGGACGCCACCGGCACCAACTCCGCAATAAGCAGGCGCATTGTTAACGACTACAAGCCACTTTTCAGTCTTTGTCTCTGTCTTTGCTGGCATATTTATCACCTATCCTCTCTTTGCTTACGCAATCTTGATGTTACGAAGTACACCTGCATGCTGTGTATTCTTCAACACGGTTGCAGCAATCATCTCAACTTCTGCGTCCTTTACTGTTCCCGGCTTGCTGAAATCAGGCAGGTACTTGTTGATAACCGAACCACCATTCAAGCTGATGCCATGGAAACCATCGTTCACATCGAACTTGACTGTATAGATGTCTGTCAGTCCTGTTGTTGCTGTCTCTGCTGATCCGATCTTTCTGCTGATTCCCTTCTTTACAACCGAATTTGCGGTCGCATCGCTTCCGCTCACAGTATAATGATTCTGCATGTCAACGAACTTGACACCATCAAGCGTTGTAATACGCTTTCCGAATGCTTCTTCGCTCTCTGTCTTATAGCCGAGCACACGAGCAACAGTCTGGATCTTTGTAATCATCTCTGTGTTCGTAAGAACAGCATCTGCAGCGGTTGTCTGGATCAGAAGCGAAAGTGCTTCATAGAACTCGTCCGCATTTGCCTTGATCTTGTCAATTGTAGACAAGTCAATGGACTTGGATGCTCCATACTCTGTTGCTGTTCCTGCAAGCATAGAATCCAGTCCCTGAAATTCTGGATGATCTGTGGATGCAGTTGTAGTTGCATCACCGTTGATCAGTGTATAGTGGAACAGAGAAACAATCGCCTTGATATGTTCCTCAATCTGGTATGCAAGGTTGTCGAAGTTTCCTGCCACCATATTAAGCACTCTGTCCATCTGTACAGCGCCGCCCATAATAGCAAGGTTTGCTTCGCACTCATGCTTTGTAGCTACAGAGTTTGTATAAGAACCGCCAAGCTTACGGAATTCTGCTGTAGCTGGAAGCACCTTTCTAAGATACGTGTATTTCATTGTTGAACCACCGCCGGATGCAGATACACAATCGTCAAACGGAAGCATCTGGAGCACGGTAGACTGCCGCAAGAAGATATCCACAATCTGTGAGAATACCTTATCGCTCATACCTTTCTTCATTTCTTCTAATGTCATTGCCATAGTTTTTCACCTTTCCTTTCTTAGCCGTTCGTTACGGCTTCATACTGCTGTTTCAACGCTTCTGCTAAATCCTTAGGCTCTGCAGAACCGCCAGCCGGATCTCCCTTGTCCAGCTTATTTTCAATAATCTGTCGACTTTCACCTTCTGAACTCTCGAAGTGTGCCGGGAACTGCGTCTTGAGGGTTGTGAGCATATCATCCCAACCTTTGATATTGCCATCATCGTCGATTTTGAGTTCTTCGCCCTTCTCTTTCAGCATCTCTTTGATCTTGAATGTCATATAATCGGTATCATCCGTCTTGGCTGATAACAAAGCGACTTTCAATGCGGAGCTGACCTTTGTCTCTTCCAGTTCCTGCTGCAAGCGGGCATTCTCCGCCTCATACGTTGAAATCTTCTGCTGCATACCTTCATCGCCCTTGGAAGCCTTCTTCAGTTCTTCGATGAGCTTATTTGCGTTGCCGATCTCCGTGTCTTTGCCGGTGATCAGTCCATTCAATCTCTCGGTTTCGGAATCATACTTCTCTTTGCTGATGTAGTTTCCTTCCGACAGATCCGCAAATCGAACATGCTTGAGCTTGTCCGCTTCCTTTGAATTCTGCTCATCAATCTTTGCCTGTACCTGTTTGTACAGTTCTTCTCCTAACACATCTTTCAGTTCCATAGTTTCCATCCTTTCTTGACTTTAACCGCAGTCACGCATGGCAGTTATCACTCTTGCCGGAGTAAGTATTCGTCACAGTTTAATCGCCTTAAGCCGATTTTGGGCATAAAAAAAGACCACGTTTTAATCATGGTCTAAATTACATAATTATTTTGTTACACAGAAAAAGCACCCTGCTACTGCGGAGTGCTTTCGTCTAATTTACCTTTGAACTAATATAGTTCTCATATTCTTCTGGTATTCCAATATCATATTTTTTGTAATAGTGTAAGAAATCAGCTGGAAATGTAAAATCCCCATCTTCGTATATTCCTGCTTGCGGTATTTCTTCCCCATCAAATATATCTTCGGTAGACATAGGCGCAACAGCCGAAATAGAAAGACTTTCCAGATATTTTAATATCTTATCTCTGCTAATATGATTTTTGATTTTCTTATAATCATCAAAATCATCTTCGCATTTTCCATATTTCATTCCTTTGAAAAATCCAAAAAATGTCATATTATCACCGCTTTCCTTGTGGCTTAAATGTTTTCATTGTTCCACTTCCGTCATAACCTACTTTGAAATGTCCGTCCTCATAAACATACAGCACATCTGTAGGAGCTTCTACCTCAACGCCTAGCGAATTAGCAAGCTGTTGAGCAAATCCATCATCCGATGCACCTGTACTGCATGATAACATTCGTACTTTTTGACCATTGTACTTTTCATTATGAGAAATAACTCTGGCCACATCTCTTGCAGACATATTTTTTCCTTTTTCCCCATATTCTATATAATCAGGGCTTCCATGCGCTGCAAAATCAAAATAACCACTTTTTGCAGGTATTTTATCAAGCACCTTTCTCTCGTATGGAGTTATCATTTTATTGATATCTGCTAATGTTATTGTACCATTTTTCACGCTATTTGCAAGGTATTTCTTATTTAGCCAATCATTCATAGCTACACCTAATTCATTAGGCTTTCCGAGCTGGCTGTTGGCAAATACCTCTGCAAAAAACTCTGCCTTACTTGTCTTTCCATATTCTGATATATTTGCGTCCAAATCAAATACAGGATTGTTTCTTTTCGCAATTGCAATTATTTCATCATAACAATTATTTTGAACAGTTTTTTGAACATCTGCATACCACTTATATTTTGCCTTGTCCGTTTTTGCACTTTTATTTACAAATGCAAACATATCTGAATTTTTCCAACCAAGAGACTCCATATATTCCTTCTTGATAACATTCTGTAACATATGTCCATATTCATGAGTTACCGTAGCTATGGAGGCTTCTTCGTTTGTACGTGAAAAAGGCATCGAATATCCGCTATCCATATCTTTGATTTCCTTCTTTATCAGGGAATCTCTATCCGAATAACGTTTTTTATTCAGAACCAAATATTGACTTGCTGGCGTTAATCTACTGCTATTCACATTTCCGGCGAAATTACCTACGTCTACATCAATATCTACAAAATCGGATTTATGTATTACACCGAATTTGCTTTCCAGACGGATCAGCTGATTTGTATTATCCACAATCAGTCTTTCGTCCATGGAATCTATGTTGCAGTTTCTAAAGCCAACTCTATTCTTCAATGCAATTTTAGCTTCTTCTGCATTCTTAACAAGTGTCACTTTCGGTTTATACATCGGATTGTTATCCAGCAACCGCTTATACTTCTCATATTCCTTATCTGTCATGGAATTAAGCATCTTCTCGAAGTTCTTGCCATATTTCTTCTCCATTGCCGTAACGTGCTGCATATATTCGATATTCTCATCGGACCAGTATACCTTCTTCCACTCCGCATACTCTTCCGGAGATTCGAAAGCGACTGTTTCTTTCGAGAAGTTATCCATCTTCACAATACCGCAGTTAAGCGCCCATCTCGCTCTCTGATCCAGACAGCAACGGCAATTACAATCCTGCGATGGATCACCAAACAATCCAGGAGCTTCTGCCTTGTATCCGGCGACTTCAAACATCTCGCCGACTTCTCGTATCTGTCCATCCAATTCTCGGTGTTCAGATCTGGTTCTTCCGTCGAGAACTGCATTCCATTGTTTCACGACCTCTGCACCACGATCGATTGCTCTCTTCTGTGCGTCTAATGCGGCACGATTCTGTATGCGGTGTCCTTCTGTCCGGGCAATCCGGATTGAGTTGTTATACGCCTTCTGGAACGGCGTATGTTTCATATTCCGTGCAAGGTTCGATGCAATGTTGCTCCACGTCATACCCTGCGCAAGTCCTCTCGATACCTCCTGCCGCACGGATTTCTTGATTGCCTTAACATCTTCGCCCATTCGGTCATACAGAGACGTGGATAGCTTGGAGTCAAGCATCACCGCCTTTGTCACAGCTTCTTGGTCTATCGGCATCACAAGAGGGATTCCCTGCCCTTGCATATCATACATAGAGCCTAGATATCCATCCTGATAACTCCGTGTCAGATAATCGGATACAGTTGCATATGAATCTGATTGCAGATTTGTAAGTGCTCCTTCCAACTGCGCCTTGATTGCTTCCTGATATTGCTTCTGATATATGATTGACTTTAAATTCTCTGGTTCAAGATCTGCCCGCATTGATAACTCCTGTATCTTTGCTTCACAATCTCTTAGAGCCTGCTCATATACACTTTTTAACTGTGCAATAACCTCTTCTTCACTATTCAGCTGTGCTTGTAGAACTTCCTTCTGTCGCTTGTTCACTCGTCACAACTCCATCCAATAGCCGCTTGGCATCCGCTGTATCTTTTTCTGCGTCCTGCGGCAGCTTGTCCTTGATCTCTTCATAGTCAATATCTAACTCATCACAAATAGCCTTGATAATCGTCTCATCATCTAATGTATCCGCTAAAGACATGATCGTGTTGATTACAACCTGATGTGCCTGCGCTTCCGTAAGCTTGATCTGTGCATTCTCCTGAGCATTGCTCATAATCACATGCTCAAACTTGAAATACACATCGGAATCCTGATAACCCTTCTTCTCTGTCTTATTGATCTCTTCAATTACAATCCGTACAAGGTGCCGGAGTAGCTTCTTCAACCGGATCTCAAGCTTATTACACTGCAGTTCCAAGAGCGAATATGCCGCCTTGATTGCAATGTTGGTCGTTGCAGCCGTATCCTTCAATCCTGCTGTATTCAGTCCCATACCGAAGCGGTAGATGTTCTTCTCATCAAGCTCCATCTTCTCTTTACGTGCCTGATACGGCACATCAACTGTCTTGATGTCGACATCGCCATTCTCTCCTGTGCCGATTATCTTCTTTGTCTTGAGATTCATCTGCAACTCATCCATGTTGTCGCCTTCGTATCCCTTGACAACATGAAGCGGCGTGTCGAAATCAATCAGGTTATTTGACAGACTCGATGCCATCAGATCATAGTCATCAATCAGCGGCTTGATCGGTCGCAGAGACGAATGCTGCTTCTTGTTATTATCCAGCCGGAAGAACGGAATGAATCCAAGCGATTCATAATATGTATCATCTTCCTTCCCGCCACTCTTCTTGTACAAAATATGAGGTCTTGGGTTGATCTCCACGGAATCATCCAGCATGAGTGCTCCGTCGTCAATCATCACATAATATGTCGTGTCTTTCTCACTCCATACCTGCACACGTGTTATAACCTTATGCCCTTTGTCTATGCGGTCCGTATAATAGTAAATCACATAGGCACATCCATCGTCCGTGTCTTTCTCACGCACTTCAACTACACCCATAGAATCAGCTGTCGCAAATGCGTATTTATCACTTGCATCCTTGTATGCATAAATATATGAAAATCCCTTTACTTTGCAGTCTGTGATGCACTCCGCCAGCTCATCCATGAAGATATCATTGTTATTGAAATACTTATCCATATGCTTCTGGAGTTCTGGATCATCCGATCGCACAATGCGCTCTCCATTTCGATTGCCAGACAATATGTACTGCGTCGCTTGATCTACAAGCTCCGTAAAGAAGAGATGCGGGATCTTCACATTGCTCCGTGTCTTATCTTCAACCAGATTGCCATCTGCATTGTAATAAAATAAGCGGTACTGCTTGATGTCATTATCTCCGTCATAATACCGCTCACCGACCTTTGCAAACCGCTTCTTCTCGCTCGTTTTATCGTCGTCTATGAACTTTTTAATCTCATCTACCGTAAGCACATTCTTTGTCCCTTCTAACTAAAAAATCCATGATTGACGCTTACGCCATCCTTCGATGCCGTATCGAAGTGCCGCCATCGCATCATCCATGATTGGAACCGGCTCGTCAATATACTCGCCTGTTCGTTCGTCCTTTTTCCATTTCCATTGCTGCAACTCCTTAATTGTATTTACACAATGAGGGGCAACAAATATTCTTCTTCGTATAACGTGGTTCTTATCGACCACGCCCTTGAGCCAGTCTATCTGAGCTTTGACAGATCCGGCAGAACCTCCCTTGTCAACACCTCTTGCACGATAGCCTGCACCTTTCCATGTTTTGATTCTGTCCGGCTCTGCAGAATCGCACCACATTGTCCTATTTGTTGGTATAGCATGCTGAATCGCCAACGGAATGATCTCAGCTGTTTCTTTCTCATGCACATATATCTCATCGAGAATGTATATATCATCATCTTTGATACCCAGAAGCAGGATAGCGTTCGCATGGTTGAAACCAAAGTCCTGACCGATTGCGATATCATCATAATCATTCAGATTCTGAGATACATCTGTGACTTCCCAGTTATGAAGAATCAAGCCGCCTATCTCGCCCCATTCACCCAAGCCATATATCTTGTATCCTTCCGGATCTACTTCTTTTCTACGCATCATACGCCGATGATACGCCGCATCAATAAAGCGGTTACCAAGATATGTACTATGGTGTGTCAGCACGTCCGGATCATATCTATCAAAATAGACCTTCTTTATCCAATGATTCTTATTCACCGGGTTGAAGGTCATTCTAAGCTGGTAGAACTGCCCGGGCGGCAATTCTCCACGCAATCTATCATCTATAATTTCCACATCTGCCTGCGTCAGTTCTGTTGCTTCCTCGCACCACACATCTGTGAGCTTTCCCTTCTGGAATGTGATTGACTTAAGCTTCTCTCGTTGCTTATCATCATTCATTCCACGGAATATAATCCTGTTGCCATTCGCCCGGCATTCAAGCGACAACGGCGATGTGGTCATCTTCCAATATCGCTCCGCCTTGTCTCCAAACATCCGATACACGGCACCTGTGAGCTCTGCATAGGTGCTGTCTCTGTTTGTGATATCTGACTTACGGACACACACAAGGTTCCTGCCCTTATCTTTCATCAGCCGCAGGATGTAGTTTTGCGCTGTGTCAACGCTCTTTCCTGACCCAGCAGAGCCTTTCATCACGATATATCGCTTCGTGCTTCGGTCTACCTCCCGGAAACACGGATTTGCCTTTACATTCAGATTCAATCGGCATCACCGCCGGTATCTTCTTCATCTCCATAATCGATAGTCACATTCAATTCCATATCGACTTTCTCTTCCACCTTCTCGGTGTACAATCCATATCGCTTGCCCAGAAGCTCCGCCGCCTTCAGCTTGTCCTTCTCAGATGGCTCTTTCTCCATCTTCCGAGCCTTTGTGCTTCCATCGCCCAAGCCTTCAATCACAATCTCTGTCGATTTGCTCTGTCCACGAAGCACGGATGTGAGATACTTAAGCACCTCATCCTGATCGGCTATCAATGCCGCTTCTTTCTCCGCCATCCGGTTTTCTATATATTCTTTGATTACAGGTTTTGACAAGTTTTCAGTTCCGATTCTATTTGCCGTTTTCTTCGAATACCCTGCTCTGATAGCTGCTTGTGTGGCATTCAGATCAATCAGGTATTCATCACAGAATCTCTGCTGTTTGGCTGTAAGCTTAGCCATCACAATCACCATCCTTTACAATATCCATCCAAACAAAAAGCCTACCGCACCGGAGGATATGATCAGCTAAAGAGTACGGCAGGCATAAAGCAAAAGGCACCATGCAAAATGCACGATGCCTTCAACTTCCATTTATGATACATTAAATATAACACAGATTTCTCGTCTCATGTTATACAAATAAGTCAAAAAACTTACAACTTTTTCACAATCTTTATACTGATTTTATGTGTACATATTCAAACTATACCCTCTTTTGATGCATGACACCACATCATCAAGCAGATTTTCGTCAACAATACCCTCCAGCATATCCGCTACATCCTCTGCTACATAATCCACATCGTAGCTGTTAATGCTCCGATCTATGATGTCCGTCACAACCGCCATATCATACGGTACATCCATGCCGGCACTTTTGTATGTTTCAGCATAACTTTCCAATCTGCTCTTTAATCTTTCCGGATCAATCAACTTTCCCATAGATTTTACCACCACCCTTTATAATCTCGATCACATCATCTAAGTTAACTACAAGTTCTCCGCCCATGCCGTCATTCCCGAACCGTTCGTATGATGCTTTCTTTAAACGCTCCACGGCATCATCTGTGTCATATGCGGTCGGTTGTTTGTCAATTTTCTCTAATATTCCTAAATCGTCCGAATAGGACATGTGCATTTCCTTCTTTAGCAAATCTGCGTCAATCAATCTCATGTTCATCACTCCAATCTAATTTCTGTCCGCACTGATGGCAGTAAACTAAATCACTTCTGATTATTCTTCTTTCGCATACTGGGCATAACCATAATGCTGTACAACCTAAATTTGCGATATATATCGGTTTCTTCGGTATCTGCTTTTCAAGTGCCTGTATTGCCATTCTATAAGCATTTTCAAAAGAACCCCCCCATGAAGTATCACATGGGATTGCTTTACCAAGTTCATTACAATCATATTTTAGTTCTTCGATGGCTTCACTCTCTGTCATATTATCCCTCACTTTCCGGCTTGTCGCACCGCTCAAACTCGATAACCCACACCCACGGGTTCACATCCCAGCCGTATCGGTCAAGGTCGGATTTCTTGATGGTGGAATCCCATACATCGGGGAAACCAAGTGCTGTTGATGTATAATCGAAACATCCCTCTGCTTCTGCATCATCGTCTGTCATATCCTGCAACCGCTCCACCCGTACATCCGTAACCTTAAGCCAGATACGTGCCGCTTCTTTTGGCATGTGGATGGATGGTTTCCACTTTGTAACATCGGCAATGTCATCTCTTTGCCAATCTTCGTAGTAATAGTATCCGTTCAGTGCATTTTTCCATGTTTCTCTCACGTACAGTATATCGTCCGTGTGATATGGCGGATTCCATTGTTTGCTTAATTCCTCATCCTTTATATTTTCCGGAAGCTTATATTCTTCGCCCCACAATTCGTGTGCTCCCCTGTTTGGATATGTCCATTTTCCTATACAACCCTTGCGGCTGCATGCATATGTATAACATAGCCTTGATTGTGGTTGTGGCTTTATCACACGTCTGGTGCAACTCTTTCTCCCGTCCAGAATCGCCCGAACCATCTTTGTATTAAACAATATTGGTTTTACACACATATTTCATCTCCTCCTTTTCGCCCGCTTTACAGCATCTCGTTTCATATCCAGATAATCGCTCAAAGCATCTTTTTGTTTTCTAATACACTCATTTTTCTTCCGTTGCTCCGTGGCGAATGCTTTATAGCCTTCACACTCGCCATGGCAACCTACCTTTCTGTCCGTACATCCTTTACATGGATATTCACTCACAGCTTCAACCCCTTCCGAAAACGATACTTCCCGCTGTTCTCTGGAAGAGCTTCTAATGTATCAAGCACGCCCTGAACGTGAGCAAGTGCCCTTCCGTGCATGGTTGACGCCCATGAATATGATTTCTTGTTGTCCGCTGCCACATCGTCAAGGTCCTTGCCTTGAATGTAGAGCTTGTGCAGCACATTATACTCCTTGACCGGAATCTGCTGTATCACTTCGCTGATCTCGCTCTTAACATCTCTGAGCCTTGCCACATACTTATCAATATCTCTTGCAGCGTCAATAGCCATAACGACCGAATCTTCCATCTTCTGGTTGGATCCTGACGACTTCACACGCTCACCATCCGTCTGTCCGGACAATGAGCTTGCAAGTGTAAGCCACTGCTCCCGCTCAATCATCTTGTTTGTGATCACAGCATCAATCTTCTGTACCTGCTGCAGATAGTTCTTTACGTTCATTTTTCTCAACAAAATCACGCTCCCTTTTCATCATCCTTTACGATAACAAATGCAACATCCTTACGTTCCATATACTTCTTAATCTTCGAAATCTGGAACGTAGCAAGCTCAATGATCTCCAGCTTGCCCGAATAATTTCTCTTAATCATGCAGACGTTCTCATCGTCCATCAGATTCGGAATAATCGTCTGCCCTGTTATTTCTTCTATGTACATGCTCATATCCTCCATTTTTGCGCAAAAAAATACCAACCATCATTATTCGATGGTTGGTATCAAATACATACACTTTTATGCTCTGTACTTAGGATATTTATCTTTATATTTTTGTCCATTTTCACAATACGGACAGTAGAAATAATCTTTTTTGCATCCTTGTGAGGCTTTGTCATAAACTTGATCTGCGGAAAGACATCCCATTTTATCTAGTCTATCATATTCTTTATCAAATTTATCCATGTCCTCTGCACTTATAGTGTCTACTACACCCTTATTTTTGCATGTTAAACAAAACTGTTTTGTGTTATCAATTAAACCCATAATACATATCCTCCTTCGTATTGGTAAGGATATTATACCACTCCAACCATCATTATTCAATTTTCAAAGTTCAAATTTCGACGCTACATCATCTGATCTAATGGCAACTCCATCTGAATTGCCGGATAATCTTCCCACGGAACTCCTATGTAATCGAGAACTCTTCCCCAGCCATATTTCTCTCCAGTCTTAGGATCTGTACAACACCGGTACATGTAATACTCCCATTCTTTCTGGTTACGCTCTCGCAATTTATCAAATCTATGTGGTCTTTTCTCCATGTGAATGCCAAAGCCACACATACTGCATCCTGTTCGCTGTGCTCCAGTAGTCCGAAGATTTCCGCACTGATCCTGTACTACATCGCCGTAAATATCCGGTATAATGCTATCCACCGGCTCATATGGTATTACATTTCCATTCTTGTCTTTGCTGTAAGGTTGCTCATAGTACAACTTCTCAAACACATCCATGTTTTTGTGATACCAATCATCCATTTCCAATGCCAGCTTTAATATGTCATTTCGCATATACGGAGCAAACGGAGCCGATCGCATTGTGGTTTTTCCATAGTAGTTGCATCCGTGATCGGTAAGCGCTTCTTCTCTCTGTCCACCTTCCGACGCCATCATTCCAAGATACGGATAGCTCTGATGTTCCCTAGCCCAATCATCACAAGGCTTCTCTTTGAGCCAATAGCAACAATCATTTGATACCTTAAAATTCGGTTTCTGATAATTCACTCCTTCATTTTCGTTTTCATATCCTCCAAACAATTTCAACCACTTCTGCGGCAGTTTCATCCGACTATTCTTCTGAAAATGTCCGAGTTCTCCACATTCACCTGTAATAATCGCATGTCTGACCGTTTTATTCTTTTCCGTCGGATTCTGTAACAATGCAATCTTACCTGCTATACGCTTACTGATTACCGGAAATCCAACCTCATTCAACACCTGTGTCTTTGTCTTATATGAATGCAGAATTGTCACACCAAGCGCTTTGTGCACTTTCTGAATACTTGCATCTTCCAGACTCGATACTGATATTGCCGGTACATCAATTCCGATGGATTTCAAGAATACATGCAATGTAATGCTATCAAGTCCACCGACACTGACATGTGCTACTTTCCTACGTTTATCCATCTCTTGAAGAAATTCTATTGCCCGGAGTTCTGACCGCTTCTTTTTTACCTCATATGGCTGATACTGCATGGCAATCATCCGGCTTTTTGCTTCACGCTTCTGATCTTTCCACTTCTGGAATTCCACATCCGGCTTGTCTATCTCAATATCTTCCAAGAAGTCAAATTGTTCCTGTTCCATATCTACCTCCTACGCAAACATCAACTGTCCATTTGCTCCCTCTGCTACTCTCATATTTGCTGTTCTTCTTGCAACACACATTTCCGGAAGATTTGCTCTCACAAGTGCAGCCGGTATCGGTGGACACACTGCATTGCCGCATCTTCTTACCTGCTCCGTTCTCGGATATGTCTTGCCAGTATAATCATGATCAATAATGTAATCATCTGGAAATCCCTGGCATCCATATAACTCTCGTGGTTCCAACATTCGAAGTCCGATATCCGCAATCTGGTAATCAACACCCTCAATCGTTACAAGACCAAATCTATCCTTTGTGGTAACCGTGTCTAATGGTTGTTCAATGTCCTGTCCAGTAGCATCACCATAGTATTTGATTAGAAATGCCCGGACTTCTCCAAAATGCCCTGCAGACGTTGTCACTGTATGTAACGGCTCTCTTTCATCTTGTCCCACGCATGTCTTATAGAACTTGCTTAGAAACGATGTAACCAATCCATATCGGTTGGAACCATCAACTGTCATGATCGGATCTCCTATAGTCTGTCCACGCACTTCTCCCTTCGCTGTCTCAGAATGATACTGGATCAAGGTCGGACTGATTAAGCACTGTTGATTTCCAGTTGTAATCGTATGTATTGGATCTTTACAGTTTCCACCTGAATGATTTGTTGTGTTTGTTCCCATATATGGTGCAAGTTTCGGCTCCACAACTCCATATCCATGCTTTCCTG
>ULPK01005829.1_pt1 | contig 16245 bp, 3 predicted proteins | sample 1953421 | NCBI WGS metagenome assembly ULPK01 (sample SAMEA4835627, study PRJEB28245) | human gut metagenome | biome: gut microbiome; material: fecal sample | place: Denmark | collected 2008 | reverse complement strand
CAAGAGCACACCTTGAGTCTAATTCTATTGCCCTGTTGTAATCTTCAAGAGATTTGTCATAATCTTGAAGTTCATTATTTACAAGGCCTCTATTAATATATGCGTCCAAAAAGTCTGGATTTACTTCTATTGCCTTTGTATAAAGTTCGCGCTTTCTTTCAAGATTTTCTGTAATTAGAGCAAGGTAAAAATAATACTCGTCAGTGCAGCCAAGACGTTTCAAATCATTCTCGATTATTTTGCGTGCAGCTTCGTAATCATTCGCATTTAACGCATTTACTATTCTTTTAATAATCTTGTTTTTATCTTTCATAAATGTATTTTAACATAAAAGCGGATAGTACATACTACCCGCCTTATTTATACTTTAGCTAAAATTATTTTACAAAGAAACTTGCATTTACATTAGCATTAATTTTTACAACGCCGCCTGTAATAGTTGTAGAAGTAGCTCCGGATGCAGCTTCATCTGCCACAGAAGCAAGCATATTCTTAGCCATATACATTCTTGGGCTGTTATAATTATTGGCATTGCAGCTTACATCAAAAGTTCTTACACCATCTAATGTCGTTCCAAGATTTTTAGCCAGAAGCCCTGCTCTTGACTGGGCTTTTTTGGTTGCTATACCTAGAAGGTCATTACACTGAGCATCATATGTTGATACGGAAAAGTTAAGGTTGTCTACATTTGTTGCTCCAGCCTCTATTGCCTTATCAATCATTGAACCAACTTTATCAAGAGATTTTGTATGTACAATTACTCTGTTGGAAACTTCATATTTATCAAGATTTCTCTTACTTCCAGAGTATGAGTAGATTGGAGATGCGCTAAAATCAGATGTTTTAATATAGTCCCCATTTGAAGAATTAAGCATTGAGCTCAAAACTGAAAGAACTCTGTCTGAAGCTTCTTTATTTAATTGTGTAGCTTTTTGCATTGATTTGCTGTCAGAAGTCTGCACGGCAAAAGAGATTTCTGCCACATCCGGTGCAACTTCGGTATTTGCAGATGTGCTTACAGAGATATATCCTCTATCGTGAGAAACCTGCGTTACTGCCTGAGTTGATAATGGTGCACTTACTGCTATCAAACCCAATACAGCAGCTGTTAATAATGTTTTTTTCATAATTCCCTCCTAACTAATCTATTATATCATATAAACGATTTCTTTTAAGAATTGTTCATTTATAATAAAAATATGAAAGCATTAGTTTATCAAAATCAGACGATAAGCCTTACTGAGCGTAAGAAGCCGGAAATAATATCTCCGCGGGATGCTATAGTTAAAGTTGCCTTATCATCAATCTGCACAAGCGATTTGCATATTATAAGAGGTTTCGTACCGCAGGCTAAAGATGGTATTATACTCGGGCATGAGTTTGTAGGGGAGGTTGTAGAAACCGGAAGTGAAATTACAAACTTGAAAGTTGGAGATAGAGTCTGCGCGAACTGTGAAACTTTTTGCGGTGAATGCTATTTTTGCAAAAAAGGGTTTATAAATAACTGCGTCAACGGAGGCTGGGAACTGGGGTGCAAAATAGATGGATGTCAGGCAGAATATGTCAGGGTTCCGTTTGCTGACACAGGACTTACAAAACTGCCTGATAACGTAACTTATGAAAACGCTCTTTTTGTTGGAGATATTCTTTCAAGCGGATACTTCGGAGCTGAGATGTGTGAAATACAACGGGGAGATTACATTGCTGTTATAGGCGCAGGCCCTGTAGGACTCTGCTCTATGGCATGCGCCAGAACTTTTAACCCCGGTAAAATAATTGCTATAGATATTGATGAATTTCGTCTTAATCTTGCTCTAAAATTAGGACTTGCTGATTTTGTATTCAATCCACAACAGTGTGATATAGAGAAAGAAATTAAAAAGCTTACTGAAAACAGAGGCGCAGATTCTGTTATAGAGGCTGCCGGAGGAAAAAACACTTTTGAAACTGCCTGGAAAATTGCACGCCCTAATGCGATTGTCGGAGTAGTTGCAATGTATGAGGAAAACCAGATTTTACCTTTGCCTGAAATGTACGGCAAAAATTTGACTTTCAAAACAGGTGGAGTTGATGCTGTTCATTGTAAAAAACTAGTTGAGATGATTTCTAAAGGTATTATCAATACTGATTTTCTTATAACTCATACATTTCAGCTGGATGAGATTGAAAAAGCATACAAATTCTTTGAGGCCAAGTCTGATAACTGCCTAAAAACTGCTATCAATTACTAAAGTTTCATTGTTTTTAAGATTAAAGGGCCTTTATCAAGCGGCTCTGTTACTTCGAGCTTTACGACATCAGCTTTTTCACCGGATTTTTCTTTAATTACATGTTGAACATTCGCTGAAGCTTCATTTACTGTATCTAATTCAATAACATTTTGAACGACATCATAAGTTTTTTCTGGAGCAGATACCGGTTTATCTTCTATATCAGGAAGAAGTTCAAATTTTTTGACCGCAGGTTCTGCCTGCACCATATCTGTGTGGTGTCCAAATTCAAGAGCCCATCTTAACCCGAGATTTAAAGTTATACCGTTTCTGCCGCCGCTCTGAAGCATTGCAGAACCAAATGCCATAAAGTTATCCTTAAATACTTTTTGAATACCTACACCATATTGAACAAATGGTTTAATACTCATTTCCGGAAGTCTGACATTGTCTGCCATTACTCTTGATTTATCCATAAAGTTCATCACCGCATTAGCAGCTATGTATGGCTGCCAGCCGTTTTTAGTATTCGCAATAAATTTTACACCTGGCGCAACCTGAATTGCGTGCAGAGGATCAGAGTCGATTTTTGCACCGGCTGAATTTTTGTAATCAAAGGTATTTATAAATGTGTATGCCAGCATTAAGTTCGGTTGAATTATAAATTTTCCATCTTTAAATTCCAGATTATATCCGGTCTTATTGCCAACTCCTGCCAAAAGCATAACTGCATCTTCGTGGCCGTACATTGTAGATATATCTGACAAGTTTGCACCTGCGCTTAATGTTGTTGCATTGAAGAAGTTGCCTTTGTATAAAGTTACAGTACCGCCGAGAACACCGCCATTTTGGCTTATGCCTATATTTTTATAATCAATACTAGCTCCGTTATAACCGCCGTAACCTGTGAATGTTCTTGCCCAGCCGTGTTTCCATTCTTTAATCGGCGTATCAAAACCAAACAGAGAACCGTAGGTTATACTGTTAACTTTTGGCCCGTCTTTCAGAGGAATATTTTCAAAGCTTACATATGGTTTATACCATGTGCTTGCCTGTTCTTGGGCTTCAAAATTTTCACCCGCATCATTTACACCTGCAATTGCAATTTTATTTTTATTAATTTCTGCCATTCGAATGTGTCTTGGCATAAGCATAAAGTTATCGCTGTTCTGGAATGCGTAGTTAAATGTCTGATTCATCTGTGATGCTGCAGCAGCCTGAGCTGCAACTGCACTTCCTAAAACAGAAGGGTTGAAAGCATCGCTTGGATTTGATGGATATTCTATCTTGCCTGTATCCGGGTTAAAGTACCCGCCTCTTACAAAGACCATATCGCCATCTCTGTAATTATAGCTTGCACCGAATTGATATACAGGAGTATAAACTGTTTTCTGACCGTGATATTTTACATTTTCTGCGAAAGATTCGTCAGCAAACGGAATCTCAACCATAGTTATATTATTTGCAATATTATTTAATACGTTTATTGAATTGAGATTTACGACTGTACCTTCACCTGCCTGAGCGTATTCATCGGCTGTAATACGGCCCATTGTATTTGTTGTAAAATCTACTGCTGCAGAGTTAATATTTACAGTACTTCCGTCATTTAATTCAAATTTAGTAAAATGCAGAGGGTTTGTAGTTAAGTTACCGATATTCATTGTACTCTGATTCAATACTAGCGAGTCATTTACTGCTGCATACGGATTATAGAGATTAACTGTACTATCCTGGGCAATTATATCCTGATTTTCTACAAGGACAGCAGGGGTGAATACTGTATCTTTAAGATTTATTGTACCGCGTTCTTCTGTCGTAATCTCGTTAACGTTAAATGTTGATTCATTAACATTTATTGTGCCGAGGTTAGTTATTTTGGATGTATCCATATCGCCGGTAACAGTCATAACTTCATCATTGTAGATATTTTCAACAATCAAGTTACCTGTAATATCTGCACTGCCTTCTGTATTAGTAATTTCTTTTACTGTTGTATTACCTTTGATTATTGCTGTACCGGTATTAGAAATTGTAGTTACCTTAACATCATTGTTAATCAGCATATTGCCGTCGTTATCAATTTTGTCTGCATATACGGAGCCGTCTACCGTAATTTCACCATCTTTTTCATTTTTTACGGTTTCTTTTACTGCAATATCGCCTTCTGCCTTTATGTTTCCACTGTTGGTAATATTATCAGCTGCAGTATTTCCTTTGATATCAATATCTGCCTTGTTTTCAAAATCTTTAACAGTTATTAAAGAACCGTCAAAAGATAGTTTTGAATTATTGGTAACATTGGCAAGCTCTACTACGCCAGTCATGTTCAAATCATTATTGTTAATAATATCTTTATCGGTTTTGACATTATTAAGGTTCAATATACCTTTGTTATCTGTAGCCTCATCATTGTTATTAGTAATATTAATGTTTGAAATAGTTACATTTTGATTTTCGTTCACAGATGAAAGGAAGTCTTTGTTATTTACATCAAAAGTATTGTTTGCTCCGTTTATAGTAAGGTTTATCCCTTTAAGTTCAGAAACATCTTTTGACAAGATTGTTGTTGAATCATCTACAAAAGTAAATATTTTGTCTTCTTGTTCGGTAAGACCAGACCAGATTGGTGTTTCGTACTCAGCCCAGGCAACAAATGTATCCTGAAGACCACGGATTTCTAAACTGTCATTTTTCGTTGTTGTAGAGGCTAGCCCAAATTCTTTTGCCAGAATAATATCGCTAGTCATAATTGCTTCTGCTTGATTTAAGACTTTAGAATTATCATAATCAAGCTGAGGTGCGTCAGAAGTTGCTGATTTTATTATTTGCAAAATGTATTTTTCATTCATGTCGCATTCGTTACTAACATTTATTGAAGATATATAAATTGTACCGCTTCCTCCGTTTTCAAGCGTGAAAGTATCAGCATTCTGTTCTTCTTTTGTTAGTGTAACATCGATTGAATATCTGGAATCAGCGGAGGAATGAAGTTCATCCATTACATAATCTGTATAGACTCCGTCTTTTGTATTAATTGTACTTCCATTAGTTACATTTAATACAGAGTTATTTAATACATTTGAATTGTTTCCAAAATTCATTGTTGAACTATCTGCCGTAATGTTTTGGTTACTGATTTCACCGTTTGTAGTAAAGCTTGAATTTGTTATATTAATATTACCTGTTCCAGTAATTGTATTATCAAGAGTAAATGCTGAATTTGTTATATTTATTTGGGAATTATTTAATATATCACCAACTCTGTCTGTACCATTACTAAGAGCTATAGTTCCTTCGTTTTTAATATAGTCAGCATTCAAACCATTGTAAATTACAGCGTTTTTAGTATTTGTAAAACTGGTAATTTCTGCACCGTTATTAAGAGTTAATGTACCGCTGTTTACAGCACTATTCAAATCTGCATAACCTAAAACCGTTAATTCATTAGAGTTATCCACTATGCCGGCAGAAGTAAGAGTCCCTGAAATACTTGCAATTCCGCTATTTGTAAAATTCTGAATTTCTGAATTATTTTGTACAGTTAAATTTCCACTGTTATTTACTCCAAGTGAAATTAACTGACCGACAACAGAAATATCATTAGTGTTTATAATGTTGTATGCCGATGTCAGATTGCCGCCAACATTAAGTGTACCATCATTGATTAAACCATTTGAGTTTTCATCATCAGTTATTATGCCTGTTACGTCAAGGTTTCCAGCAATATTTATAGTTCCTGTTTCTTCGTTTACCAGACCGTTGACCTCTGCATTATTACCTGCAATCAGAGTTCCGCTGTTTGTTAAATCTTTTGCGTTTACATCACCTTCAACATTAAGAACACCGGAAGTCGTTATATTTTCTGTTGTTATCAGATTACCTGTAACATTTACGTTTGCTTCATCTCCTACATTAAAGTTTCCTGTATTAATAATTTCCTTTGCTGAAGCAGTTCCGATAACATCTAAATCACCAGTATTGTTTATAGTATTTTCAACAGTAAGATTTCCGCTAATATCCATATCACCATGGTTTGTAACATTTTTAGCATTCACATCACCGGTGATATCAAATATTTTATTTTCATTGTTAACTATATCATTTGCGTTTAATATACCTGTAATGTAGACTTCACCGTTATTTGTAAAATCACTTACATCAGCACCGCTCTGGAAAGTTATAATACCGCTGTTTTCAATATCCTTAGAAACTACATGTCCTACTACTGTTAATGAATCGGTATTAGAAATATTTCCCGCTGCGGTTAATGAACCATTAATAACAGCAGTTCCTGAATTTGTTAAATCTATCGTTGAAACACTTCCTCCTGCATTAAGAGTTTTTGTATTAGTTATAGACCCGTCCGTTGTAAGATTATTAGTAACAGTGAGTTCATCTTTATTAATTACATTACCTGTTGATGCAAGGCTGCCTTCAACAGTCATTTGTTTATTGTTAACAACATTATTTGTATTTGCATTGCCTGTTATTTTAACGATATTATCATTTGTTAAATCATGAATATCAGCTCCGTTTTTCAGAGTCAAAGTTCCGCTGTTAGTAACATCATTTAATCCTGCATGTCCTTCAACGGTCAGAGCATCAGTGTTGTTCAGAATACCTGTTGAAATCAAATTTTCGCTAATATTTGCAGTTCCATTATTTGTAAAATCAACAGTTGTTAAAGTACCTGTCACATCGAGAGCAGCGCTGTTTGAAATCAACACTTCTGCTGCGGCATTTCCTGTGATATCCATATCACCTTTATTGGTAATATTTTGAGCAATAACATCACCGGTAATATTGAATATTTTTTCTTCGTTGTTAGTAATATTATTTGCGCTTGTGCTTCCTGTAATATATGCACTGCCGTTATTTATAAAATCATTAATTTCTGCCCCGTTACGGAATGTCAAATTACCACTGTTGGTAACATCCTCTGCAATTACCTTTCCGACAACAGTAATAGTATTCGTATTTGAAACATCGCCGGAAACAGTTAGTGTTCCGCCTACACTAACGCTTCCTTCATTGGTTAGATTTGCTGCTGATACAGAGCCTGTAACGTCAAGCGTTTTGGATGTTGTTATATTTCCGGTTACATTCAAGTCTTTTTTAACAGTTAATGTATCAGTATTTTTGACATCAACAGCAACGTTAAGATTACCATCAACACTCATATGTTTGTTATTAATGATATTATTTACATCAGCATTACCTGAAATCAAAACTGTATTCTCGTTTGTTAAATTGTGAATATCCGCATCATTTTTTAGAGTCAAAGTTCCGCTGTTGGTAACATCATTTAAATTTGCCTCGCCGTTTACAGTAATAGAATTTGTATTCTTTAAAGTTCCGGTTAAAGTTAATTCTTCGCCAACATTTGCATTGCCCGAATTTGTAAAATCTTTACCTGTTACAGAACCGGTTACATCTAAAGAACCGCTGTTTGTAATTAAAAGTTCTGTTTCTGTATTACCGTAAATATCCATATCACCTTTGTTGGTAATATTCTGAGCATTTACATCGCCTTCTGCGTTAAAAATATTTCCTTCATTATTTGTAATATTTTCTGCGGAAGTCTTACCTGTAATATAAGCATTACCGCTGTTAACAATGTCTTCCAGCTCTGCTCCGTTTTTGAGAGTCAGAGTTCCGCTGTTGGTAACATCTTTTGCAGATACTTTACCATTAACAGTTAACTCATTTGTGTTAGTAATATTATTTGCCGCTGCAAGTGTTCCGCCAATATTGGTTTTACCGTCATTAGCAAGATTGTTAAGTGCAGCATTATTGTCTATCTGCAAACTGCCTGTAGTTACATTTACCTCTCCGTTTCCGGTTAAAGTTCCAATTGCATAGCTGCTGTCAGCATTTCCGGAAGTCGATAATACTGCTCCATTTGACAAATTCAAAGTACTTACGATATCTGCACCGTCTTTAAAAGTCAAAGAGTTTGCAACATAAGTTGTTCCGTTGCCTGATACGGTTTTACCAATTGAACCTGAAAGATTTAAGGTTTTATTATTCTCAATTGTACCTGTCAGGTATTCAACCTTAGATGTTAAAACACCGTAGTTGATAACATTACTAATATTATTGTTATTAGTAAGATTTCCGGAATCTTTAATTATAACATTTTGAGAAATAATATCATTATTGGTAACATTGCCGGCAATACCAAGTGAACCTGTTCCAATTACCTGATGAGTTAAAGAACCGCCTGTTAGAGTAAGTATACCTTCGTTTGTTACAACACCGCCTACATTATCAGCATTTATTGTCAAATCCCCGACAGCTGTAATTAAAATTGCCTGTGATATTGCAGAATTAGATGTTACCTCGCCGACAATATTGGTTGTGCCTGAGCCGGAAACAACTTTGTTCAGAGTTCCGCCATTGAGAATTAAATCGCCGGAGTTAGCTACGTTGCCGCCCACATTAGAAGCATTAATCGTCAAACCGCCTGTCGAAGTTATTGATATTGCCTGTGAGATAGCTGAATTAGAAGTCACATCACCCGTAATGTTTGTTGTACCGGAACCCGATACGACTTTGGACAATGTTCCGCCAGATAAATTTAATGTATTATTATTTGTTACGCTTCCTTTAATATTGCTTGCATCACTTGTTATTGTACCTGCGTTAGTAATTGTTCCGCTGTCTGAACCTAGAGCGGCATTGTTAGTTAAAGTAACGCCAGAACTAACATTTACATTTTGACTTATTCCGCCATTGTTTGTTGCATTGGCACTGATTGTTGTAGTTCCTGAGCCGGAAACTGCTTTACTTAATGTGCCGCCGGAGAGGTTAAGGGCGTTGTTATTGGTTACTGCTCCCTTAATATTGTTTGCATTGGTATTAATTGTTCCTGCGTTGGTAATTTTTCCGTTATCAGAACCTAATGCGGCATTGTTAGTCAATGTAACACCGCTATTTACATTTACACCTTGATTAATGCCGGCATTGTTTGTTGTATTACCGCTAATGGTGGTTGTACCGTTTCCGGATACGGCTTTTGACAATGTTCCGCCGGAAAGATTTAAGGCATTATTATTTGTCACTGTACCCTTAATATTGCTTGCATTTGTATTAATTGTGCCTGCATTCGTAATTTTTCCGCTGTCTGAACCCAATGCAGCATTGTTCGTTAGAGTTACACCATTATTGATATTTACCCCCTGATTAATGCCCGCATTATTTGTTGTATTGCCGGTAATATTGGTTGTACCGGAGCCTGATACAGCTTTTGATAATGTTCCGCCGGAAAGGTTTAAACTGCCGGAGTTTGCAACAGTACCTTTGATGTAATCAGCATTACTATTAATGGTTCCGGCATTCGTGATTGCCCCGCTATCGGATCCTAATGCGGCATTGTTAGTAAGAGTGACGCCATTATTAACCTTTACACCCTGATTAATGCCGGCATTATTTGTAGTATTGCCGGTAATGGTGGTTGTACCGCTCCCGGATACGGCTTTATTTAAGGTTCCGCCGGAGAGGTTTAAACTGCCGGAGTTTGCAACAGTACCTTTGATGTAATCAGCATTACTATTAATGGTTCCAGCATTGGTAATTGCTCCGTTTGCAGAGCCCAGAGCCGCATTGTTAGCTAAAGTAACACCGCTATTTACTTTTACAGCCTGATTTATACCGCCGTTATTTGTAGTATTGCCGGAGATGGTGGTTAAACCTGCACCGGATACTGCTTTAGACAACGTTCCGCCGGTTAGTATCAAGTCACCGGCATTGGTCACAGCACCGCCGATATTTCCTGCACTAATAGTTAAGTCACCGGCTGCAATTATATTAATTGCCTGTGATATAGCTGAATTGGAGGTTACTGCTCCGGTAATATTTGTGGTTCCTGAGCCGGCAACTGCTTTACTTAATGTGCCGCCGGATAAGTTTAATGTGTTGTTATTGGTTACAGTTCCTTTAATATTACCTGCATTACTTGTAATAGTACCCGAATTGGTAATTGCACCATTTTCTGAACCCAGAGCTGCATTGTTGGTTAAAGTAACGCCAGAATTTACATTTACGCCCTGATTGATACCGGAATTATTGGTTGTATTGCCTGTGATAGTTGTTTTTCCAGAACCGGAAACCACTTTGCTTAATGTTCCGCCAGTGAGTATCAAGTCACCAGCATTGGTTACGGCTCCGCCTATATTGTTGGCATTTATTGTAAGATAACCCGCTGCAACTACATTAATTGCCTGTGATATAGCAGAATTTGATGTTACTGCTCCAGTGATATTTGTGGTTCCTGAGCCGGAAACTGCTTTGCTCAATGTTCCGCCGGAGAGATTTAATGTATTATTATTGGTTACTGCTCCCTTGATATTGCTTGCACTTGTATTAATCGTACCGGAGTTAGTGATTGTCCCGCTATCTGAGCCCAATGCAGCATTGTTAGTGAGAGTAACTCCGCTATTGACTGTTACACCCTGATTAATACCGCCGCTGTTTGTTGTATTGCCGGTAATAGTTGTTTTGCCGGAACCGGATACCGCTTTTGACAATGTTCCGCCGGAAAGATTTAAACTGCCTGTATTAGATACAGTGCCTTTAATGTTATCAGCACTGCTGTTAATAGTTCCGGCGTTCGTTACGCTTCCACTTGCAGAACCAAGAGCTGCATTGTTTGTAAGAGTTATACCGCTATTAACTTTTACACCCTGATTAATACCGGCACTGTTTGTTGTATTACCGGTAATTGTAGTTAAACCGGCACCTGAAACTGATTTAGATAACGTTCCGCCAGTTAATATCAAATCTCCGGCGTTAGTTACTGCTCCACCTATATTTCCGGCATTTGCAGTTAAATCACCGGAAGAAGAAATTGAGATTGTCTGAGAAATTGCTGAATTTGCAGTTACAGCTCCGGTAATACTAGTTGTACCAGCGCCGGTTACGGCTTTGGTTAATGTTCCGCCATTTAAGATTAAATCTCCGGCATTGGTTACGGCTCCGCCTATATTTCCGGCATTTGCGGTTAAATCACCAGATGCCGCAATTGAGATTGCCTGAGAAATAGCTGAGTTTGCAGTTACGGCTCCGGTAATACTAGTTTTGCCTGAGCCGGTTACGGATTTGGATAACGTTCCGCCATTTAAGATTAAATCACCTGCGTTTGTAACATTTCCACCAACATTGCTTGCACTGATAGTTAAGTCACCTGCTGACGCAATTGAAATTGCCTGAGAAATAGCTGAATTAGATGATACAATTCCGGTAATATTTGTTGTTCCGCTTCCGGAAATTGCTTTTGAAAGAGTTCCGCCGGATAAGTTAACAGTATTGTTATTGGTTACTGCTCCCTTAATATTGCTTGCACTTGTATTAATCGTACCGGAGTTAGTAACAACTCCGCTGTCTGAACCCAATGCGGCATTGTTAGTTAAAGTAACACCTGAACTAACATTTACCTTTTGACTTATTCCGCCATTGTTTGTTGCATTGGCACTGATTGTTGTCGTTCCTGAGCCGGAAACTGCTTTGCTTAATGTACCGCCGGAGAGGTTAAGAGCATTGTTATTGGTTACTGCCCCCTTAATATTGCCTGCATTTGTATTAATTGTTCCTGCGTTGGTAACTTTTCCGCTATCTGAACCTAATGCAGCATTGTTAGTCAATGTAACACCGCTATTTACATTTACACCTTGATTAATACCGGCACTGTTTGTGGTATTTCCTTTAAGCGTAGTTGTACCGGAGCCTGATATTGCTTTGCTCACAGTTCCTCCGCTCAAAGATAAATTTCCAGAGTTTGACACAGCACTTGTTATACTATTGGCAGACATTGAGGCACTGCCCTGAGTGCCTATAGTCAGGTTTGCATTGACCTTACCCGTATCAGACACATTTAATGAACCATTATTAACATTTACAGTGTTTTGAGTAATAGAAACACCATTAGCAAGCGTTAGGTTTGCTCCGTTATTTACATTTGTTGAACCTGTTCCAGAGATTCCGCTGTTTAAAGTATTTGTTCCGCCAGTTACATTTAAAGTACCTGCATTTTTAATTGCAGCATTCGAATTTGATGATGCAATGGTTACATTAGACAAATTTGTTGTACCGCCGGAAGCATTAACAACTGAACCTTCAGAGTTTACTGCATTGGTAATGTTAACATTAGAAAGAGAGAGAGTTTTTCCGTTTGAAAGTTCAAAACCAGTCTTGCCATTCATATTTATAGTAGATTTGGAAGAACCGCTTGCAACACCATTTACATTTGATACACTTCCAGCCGTTGCACCTAGATTTTCACCGAGCGTATAAGTATTAGAAGCGGCATCAAACTGGAAATTTTTAGTTTCTGTTGTATCAAGCTGGTTCCATAATCTCAGAGTATCACCTTGAACACTGTAGCCGTTTCCAGAAATTTCAGACGTTGTTGTATAAGTTATACTATCTCGGTCTGTATCAGTTGTAGTAAGACTTAATTGTCCATATACTTTTACAATTTGATCAAGCTGGGAATATACAGCCGACCAGTTCGTATTTGCTAAAATCGCATCTTTTGTAGCGGTTTCAGTTTCTTTAAGCAAATTTCTAGATGTTAAAGAACTATTTAACGCCAGGTAAACACTGCTTCCGCTTCCATTTTTAAGGACCTGAACAGTAACTGAACCATCTTCTACTGGTATACCGGTTAAATCAACATCGTTAATATAGACATAACCGGAGCCATTCGATATCGTCAGGGTATCAGCTTTTTGATTTGCTAAATCTACGTCGAGTTCCCATTTTGCACTAGAAGATGATGATAAATAATTAATATTATAATTATTTATCTCATTATCCTGAAGATTAACCGTACCACTGTTCGTATATAATCTTGAAGTTGTATCTGCAAAAGTATTTGTACCAAATGTTAGATTTGTATAATTTAACCGCGCTTCAGCGTTTTTTACGACACCATTCAAATTGATTTGTCCAGTTGAGTCACCGGTTAAATATAACTGATGAGTGTAATTAGATTGACCTGTAATCGTATCATCAACAATTATATTACCGTTATTTTGTGCAGTAAGAGTAAGGTTTGTCCCGGAGCCTTGCAGCCAAACAGCTTGCGACTCTTTCGGTCCATCTCCTACCTGTACATAGTTGCCGGAAAATTTAGAGGTTCCGTTATCAGCAATAATGTTTAAATCATAAGTTGTATAAATCGCTCCGCCTTGAGCAGTACCACCTTCTTCTGCATGCGCATAATTATCGATAAAGCTTACATTCTTGATGCCATTTGATATGTTTGATGTGTTATATAAAGCACCACCATACGCATTATTACCTTGAACATAGTTACCTGAATAAGTTCCACTAGCCAAGCCGTTTGCAACCGCTGTATTATAAATTGCTCCGCCGCTGGCATCAGCTGCGGAAATTACGTGATTATTAATAAAATCACCTGAAATAAGTCCAATAGCATTAGAATTATTAATATTATAAATAGCCCCGCCTGCTGAGTTACCAATCGCATAAACATAGTTGCCTATAAAATCTGCTGTTATTGAACCTATTTTTGCGTAACTGTTAGAATTATTATAAATCGCACCACCAAGAGCTCCGGTTGTTTCAGATTTTGCATAGTTGCTGCTAAAAGTACCGGTTATACTATCAATTGAATTATTATTATAAATAGCCCCGCCCTGTGCCTCTTTTAAAGCACTTACATAGTTCCCGATAAAATCACCGGATACATTACCAATACCATTGGAACTGCTACTAGAACTATATGTATTGTAAATAGCTCCGCCTTGTGCCTGATAATTAGTCGAAGAAGCATAGTTATTAGAAAAATCAGCACTTATATTGTTTATTTTATAACTGCTGTAACCGCTGTGATATAACGCTCCGCCTTGTGCTGCACCGTAATTTGCGATAGCATAGTTGCCTGTAAATGTAGAATCTGTTATACCATTTGTAATAGCACCTTCATTATAAATAGCACCACCTTGGGACCTATAATTTGTAGCCAGGTTTAATTCTGTATCAGTAGTTACATAATTGCTATTGAAATCACCGCTTATTCCGGCAATTGTTGCATATCTGCTGTTATAAATACCACCGCCCATTGTGTTCAAATCTGCTTTGGCATAGTTTCCGGTAAAATCGCCTGAAATTGTTCCTATAGTACCATACTGGTAGTTATATATTCCTCCGCCATAGGCATATGTATATACACCATTATTCTGTGCACTTCCTCCTTCTCCAGTTGAAAGAACATAGTTACCTATGAAATTACCTACAATATTTCCCATTTTACCCGAATTGTAAATAGCACCACCATATGCATTAGCAGTTGCATCAGCATGTTCACTATAATCCCAATATGTATTCTCATATTCATATGTGCTAGAATTGGCAGTAGCAGTAACAGATAATGAATTAATCCATTGTGTAGTACCATCTTTCCAAGTATGATAATACCCGCCATCATAATCAGAATTCCAATCAGAAGAACCTGATGTAGACGAAGAGGCTGAAACACTTAAGGTTATTGACTCCTCTTCTGTTACCCACTTACCCTCATCATTATAATAAGAACTTGTATGTGTAATAGTTTTAGTATTACTCGCATCTGCAGTAGCTGAGCCGGCAACTGCAGTTGCAGTACCACTATATTCCATACTTGAACCGTGAATAGCAGTACCACCTTTCGCATTTGCATGAGCATAATTGCCAACAAAATCTCCCGTAACATTTCCCATTGTTCCTAAATTGCCAATTGCACCACCGCCTGCTGTTGCACTGCCATTTGCATCTGCTGATGTATTACAAGTTGCATCTGCACTAGCTGATGCTGTAGCTGTAGCCGATGCACTACCATCATCACTTGAAGCATAAGCATCGCCGGCAACTGCTTTTGCATCACCGGCGTGAGCTTCGGCATAACCGCCTTCTGCATATCCACCATAGGCATTTGATTGTACATAATTTTTAACAAAATCACCTTTTACGTTACCTAAAGAACCTGAACTTGTATTACCTATAGCACCACCATAAGCTGAAGATGAAGCATTTGCTTCTGCCCAAGCTGACGCATACGCATCTGCATTAGCTGACGCACTGCCATCTGTAGAAGAGGCAAAATCATCTTCTGCATATGTATAATCCTCACCAGCTAACGCTGTACCACCTGTAAGAGTCTGAATAAGGCTAGAACCATTAAAATCTGATGTAATATCAATGGAAGAATTTGACGTATGATTGTATATTGAACCGCCATAGCTTGCCGTAGAAATATTTGCACTGGCACTCCCATAAGCCTGATTTGAATATGCTGCTTTCTGATCAATTCTACTACTTGCACTAAAAACCTTGTTGGTAACATTATTTGCTAGGTTTGTTGATGTATAGCTTGAACTGTCAACTGTATATCCAGAAGGCTGAGTATAAGTATACTTTAAGTACTTAACCTGATTATTCGGCAATTTTATTTGTATTGTATCTGCACCGGCAGAAGATACTTCTGTCCAGCTTATATTTGAAGATGTTCCGGTATTTGCAGCATTTAACGTTATTTTGTAATAATGAACTGTTACTGTTCCATCAGCATTAACAGTTTCTTGTTTATAATTGTAATCGCTTGATGTTCCCTCTACAACATTATATAAAGCATTAGCAGCATATCCAGAAGGCTTTCCCTGCCCGAATTTAACATTAATTCTATCCTTAAACTTAAAAGTACGAGCATCACCAATATCAGTATCACCCTGCGCTCTGCCGGTTCCGATTGCATAAGATTGCTGACCGTCACCCACAAAACACATACCAGCTAATACTGCGATTATAATCTTTCGCTGCCGGGATACCCCACGGGCAGAAAGATTGTTTACGCTCTCTACCTTGTCTTTCATGATACACCTAATAACTTCATTGTTCGTATTATCTATAACGGCAACATGATGGTAAAACTTTAATAATTTTTTAAAAATTTTACAAAAGTTTACATAGAATTCATAGGAAATTTCTTCTTATATCTATAAAGGCTAAACCTCTTTATTTAAGCTCGTATAAC
>ULPK01003285.1_pt1 | contig 16495 bp, 10 predicted proteins | sample 1953421 | NCBI WGS metagenome assembly ULPK01 (sample SAMEA4835627, study PRJEB28245) | human gut metagenome | biome: gut microbiome; material: fecal sample | place: Denmark | collected 2008 | reverse complement strand
TGATATCAAACCGACAGATACAAAGGCCTATTTAGGTCTTATTGCTGCGTTTAAAGATGATGCGGTTTTTACGGTAGAAGAAGAGAATGAATTTAAAAAGAAAATCAATAATAATTTGAGCGAACTTCGGGAACAGGATGATTATGCAGATTTAGCCTATGAAATAGGAAGATTGTACTGGTATTACTATGATTATGGGAAAACAGATACCAGTGATAATCAGATAACAAGAATAAAGAGTTCTGTTCAGTGGTTTTCAGATGCGTATGATTATGGAAGCGAAGAATCGGATTATCATCTGATTACACAGGTATATAAAGAAATTGGTCAGTTTACAAGAGATGTGACATTGAATGTTGAGGAAGCATCGGATAAGGGAACCTATGCACCGTACTTTCAGAATTTGGAAGATTTACTGGAGATTGTAGATGGTGAAGACAGCGAGATTGTAAATCTTGAAGTATACAAACTGTGTTTGAATTCAATCGAAAATTATGCCAGAAAGTTTAAATCAGATGGAATCGAAGAGAGCCGGATACAAGCGTTTTATCAGGATGTCCTTGACAGAACCGATGTCGTGGATACAACAACGGATAAGACCGATGAAATAAAGCAGCAGATATTAGAACGTAAAGATGCGGCGCAGGATGCAATAAAAAATGCATATAGTGAACAATAGGAGCATGAATACAATGATATATCAGATTATTTCATGGATAGGATTTGGACTGGCAGCGATTTTTTTGCTGATTGCAATTATTTTGTTTTTCAGTTTTGACATTATTTCTCTGCATGGTGAAGTAAGTGGAAAAACAGCAGCAAAGCAGATGAAAGAAATTCGTGAGCAGAATCGGAAGGAAGCAAACAGAAGAAGAGTGCCGATAAAAAATGAATATCCGGTAAAAGAGGAAGCGGTATCTAGAACAATTCCGGTAGCAGAGGATGAGAAAACAACAGTACTGGAAGATGAGACAACTCTGTTGGAAGAAGGTACAGTATTGCTGAGTAACGAAGAACAGAATATATCGGAGAATGATGGACTGATTTTGTTAGAGGATGTTATGGAAATTCATACGAATGAGACAATATAAGTAAATGAAAAACTTATAGGAAAGAGAATGAAAGAGGGAAGACTTATGAAGAAATGGAAGCAGATATTAGCATTGACACTTGCGGTTGTAGTCACATTGAGTGTAGTACCGGTGGGAGATGCAAGAGCAGCAGTGGAAGAACCGACAGAGTATGCAATTGTAGGTGAGATTGTAAATGCAGATGGAGCTGAAATTACAGTAAGGGAAGTATCTAAGGATGGCACAGAGAATGTTGAACTGCCATGGGAAGAGTTAGAGGAAGATACACAGAACAGTGATACAGAGAAGGATACAAAGATTTTTTATACCGATGAACTGGAAGCTGGAAAGGATTATTTGATTGAGGTACAGCCGAAGGAAGATTATAAAATTGTTTTAGATGAAGAAAATGATTTTGAAGAAAAAGGGGGAGGATATCAGTATGCTTTTTCCTGCACGGAAGATAATAATTTTTTCAGATTTAAAGCAGAAGCACAGAAAACAACAGGGGAAATGACTTTGAATATAGTTACGGATGGAAAGAGTGATTTTTCCGGTGGAAGCGTAACCGTATATAAAATCAAAGAGGATGGGGAAGAAGAATGTACACCATCTGAGTCGGCACAGGGTGTAAAAAAATATAATGTAAATGCAGAAAATGATTACCGCATAGAGGTTAAACCGGACAGAGATGCCGGATATGAATTTCAAAATAACCAGAAACCGGATGATTATACCTATGATGAAGAAAATGATATTTATTATAAAACATTTTCCTGCACCACGGAAAAATTATCTTATTCTGAGCAGATTTCTTTTGTGCTTAAGAAAGTGAAAATAAAGTTGGAACTTTCAGAAGGCGGCGGAATTCAGATTGGTGATACAGCTTATAGCAAATCAGAAGAAATAGACTGCAAATATGGAGATACCTTTGAAAATGTAAAAATCATTCCAAAACCAGGATATATTATAAAATCAGCAACCTGGAATGACGGTGAACTGACGATTTTACAGGATGAGGATACAGTAGGAAAAGTATCACTTCCGGCATTAAAAGAGGATGCAGCACTGACAGTAAGTTTTGAACAGGCAGAAGTGGAACAGGAAGCGCAATTTCCGGATGATATAGAGATTGTCTTTTCTAATGCGCAGGATGAAAATACCAGAGAAGTATCAGAGGATGGGATAACCTACAGCATTTCAAAAGGACAGACAGTTACGATAAAAAGCAAAAGCGGAAAATCAATTTCTTTTAATAACGAGAAGAAGTCAGTTTTGGGAGTTTTCTGGGTAAGAGATTATGAGCAGAATAAGATACTGGATTCAGAAAAGACTATAAACAATATCTGGGAATTGGAGAGTCCGTGGAATATTTTTGCCAACCAGATAGGCTATGAACTAAAGAAACCGGTTACATTTATTTTTGATACAGTTCCGCCGACAGTAACTGTTACAGAGAATGGAAAAGCAGTAGAGAACGGATATAAAACATGGATTACAGGCAAGGAAGATAATATTGTTATTACCGGAAATGTAACAGATGCAGGAACGGAAGGCTCCAATTATCTTTCGGGAGCAGACCGGGTGGTATGGTCAACAGAACCACTGACAGAAGATAAAATACTGGCAGAGGAAGAACATGTGGCAGCCGTAACAGAGGATGGAACATTTTCCATTCAGATAGATGCGGTGCCACAGGAAGATACGGAGGTTTATCTCTATGGTGTAGATAAGGCATCCAATGTAAATGTGGACGAGCCGGTAATTAGAGGATATCAGGTGGACAAAAGTGCACCTGTTATTACAGACATTCAGGCACCGTCATTGATTGAAAAGAGAAATGTATATTATACGAGAGATGCAAAAGTCACATTTACAGTAAAGACAGCGGATGAACAGTCCGGCGTAAAATCGATTACCATATATCAGGATGGCGTAGCAAAAGCAACTAAGAATGTGGACAGCAGTAACAGTGCCACATTTACAATAACACTTTCCGATACGGCAGAAAATAAGATAACAGCATCTGCAACAGATAAGGTTGGAAATACAATGGCACCGGAAAATTATGGCAGCTTCGCAAATGGTGCGAAGATTGTGCATGATATTACAGTGCCGGAAATAAAGGCAGACCTTGCGCATTTTTATGTGGATACCAATATGGAAGGAGTTACTACATATTACGAGAAGCAGGATGAAACCATAAATTTTTCGATAGAACAGAAAAAATCAGGATTGAATTCAGTAAATGTTACCATCAATGGAACGTTATTGACAGAAGACAAGAATGGAAAAAGCTTAACAGATGCCAACAGAAACTATAAAGATGTTCAGCAGGAAATGACAACAAAGGATACATTTGTAATTTCCACGTCACAGGTTTCTGCCGTTGGAGATGGTGATTATGAAATTAAAATTGCGGTAACCGCAAATGTAGATGAGAAAGATGTCTATACGAAAACAATTCATGTGCATAAAGAAAATCAGGCACCGGTTGTTACGGATTTTCAGGTGATTGGTGCATCAAAGGAAACAGTAAGTGATACCGGAAATTATGGATATTATGCCAATACAGATGTTACTGCGGAAATAACAGTAAGTGATGGAAATACCGGTGCAGGAATCCAAAGTATTTCATATCATCTGACAGATGCGGATGGAACGGAAGAGAAAGAAGTAACGGTAGAATGCAGAAAAAGACCCGGAGAAGATGCTGTTATCAGAATTCCAATTCAGGCTGAATTTAAGGGATACATTTATTTAAAGGCAACGGACAATGTGGGAAATGTGTCTTTGGATTATTATAAATCAGTGGGTATTTTACTGGAACGGTCGGAAGCACATGAAAGCAATCGTAATGTAGTAATAGAGCCGGAGAAGACAGATACAACAGATGGAAAAGGGAATCCATTGTATGCATCTGATACATCAGTTGCAGTAAATATAGAAGATCCTTATGCTGGAATTCGAACCATAGAATGGTCAGTAAATGCACCATATGATACAGGAAACAACAGAAATGGCATAGTGACAGTTGATAATAACGGAGCAATATCGGATGAAGCATGGAAGATTACAACAGCAGACAGAAATCTGGTTACAGGTGTGAGCGGACAGATTCCGGTATTTCATAACAGCAATGATATTGTTGTAAATGTAAAGGTGACAGACTGTGCAGGAAATGTGACGGAAAAAGCAGTAACTATAAGTATTGATAAAACAGCTCCGGAGATAAGTATATCCTACAATGATATTGCACCGGACAGCATATATACATCGGTATATAAGGATGTAAGAGTTGCAACAGTTACCGTGAGAGAAAGAAATTTTGAGGAGAATGATATTGCATGGAATCTTATAAGCACCCATGGCGCAGAGGCACAGATTTCAGGGTGGACAGAATATACAGAGGAAGGAAATCCGGATAACAGTGTGTATATGGCAACGGTAACATTTGCAGCAGATGATGATTACAGATTTTCGATGAGTGGCAGGGACCGGGCAGGAAATAATGCAACAACTTTCCCGGAGCAGACATTTACCATTGACCGGACGAATCCTGTAATTGAAGTGACAATGGATGGGCAGGCAGCCAATGGAAATTATTATGCACAGGATAGAACGGCTACGATTAAAGTAACGGAGCATAATTTTGATGCAGGACGAATTGAAGTGCATGGAACAGCTGCCGATAATGGACAGACAACAGTTTTCCCAGTATTGTCCGGTTGGACAACGGATGGTGATGTGCATATGGCAACCATATCCTTTGCAGTAGATGGAAATTACGCATTTACAGTTGATGCAATGGATGAAGCCGGAAATGCAGCGGTTCAAAGCAGTACATCAGAGTTTGTCATTGATAAGACAGAGCCTGTAATTGAAATCTCCGGTATCGAAAATGATTCTGCGAATAATGACGTAGTCATGCCGGCCGTTCAATTTTCAGATACAAATTATAATGAAGGCGCTGCAACCATAGAATTATCAGGTGCAAATCATGGAATTGTTCATTATGATGGCACCTTTGCTCAGACAGAAAATGGACAGACCTTTACTTTCTCTGATTTTGCACATGAACAGGATGTAGACGATATTTATACGTTGACCGCAAGAGAGACTGATTTTGCAGGAAATGAGACAGAACAGAGTATTACATTTTCGGTAAACAGATTTGGCTCGGTTTATGTATTGGATGATTCTTTGAAAGAAATAGAAGGTACTTATATTAAGGAACCAATCGATATTGTGCTGACAGAGACAAATGTGGACAGTCTTTCCATGGATACCATTAAAATTACGGTTTCTGCAAATGGAGAGCCGAAAAATCTGGAAGAAGGAACGGATTATACCATTACTTCAGTGGGTGGAAACGGAAGCTGGAGCCAGTATACCTATAAGATAGACAAATCAGTTTTTCAGGGAGACGGTTCCTACCTGGTTACGGTTTACTCAGAGGATAATGCCGGTAATATCAACGAGAATATTAATGAATCCAAGCAGGCAGAGATTGGATTTGGTGTGGATGGAACAGCACCGGTGATTGTGCCAATTAATATAGAAGAGGGACAGAGTTACAATACGCAGAATTATGAAGCAACGGTATCGGTTATCGATAATCTGGTATTGCAGGATATTAAGGTTATATTAAACGGACAGACACTTTCCTATACACAGGATGGGGATAATATTAGTTTTTCGATTCCGGAATCCGATAAGCGGCAGACAGTAGCCATAAGTGCAAAGGATGCAGCAGGCAATGAGGTGGACTGTGAGATAGCCGATTTGCTGGTATCAACCAATTCCCTGATAAGGTTATTGAATAATACACCGGCGGTTATCGCTATTGTATGCGGAGTTGCCGTTGTTGGTGTTGGAACCGGAGTATTTGCAGGATTTCGCAGAAAGCGGACAGTTCATATTAAACGTAAAAACTGAAACAGAATAGAGGGATAGATAGTGGCAAAGTATAGCATTTCAGCACACAAGAATTTGATAAAAATAACACAAAAGAGCATGAAAAAGCTTCCGGTAAATGAAAGAGAACTGGCGGTTTTTCAGGAGAATTTATTACCGGGGCTATTCCGTCCTGCAATGGAGGGAAAGCATCGAATTATATATACTGCGCCACAGTCTGTTTCATTGAGCCGCTATATCAGAAAAGGATTAAATGTTCATCGTTTTTACAGTATTGTTGCCCAGGTTGTAGAAATGATAAAGAAGATAGAATTGTATAAATTTTATCTGCCTAATCTTGTCCTGGATACAGAAATTATTTTTGTAAAAGAAACAACAGGAGAACTGTTTTTCCTATATGAGCCATTATTAAGCAGAGAGAGCAACATTAATGTATATAATTTTCTGGAAAAAATGGTGAAAGAAATAAAATCAGATGACCTGGAACTGGGAAAGGAATCCCGGGCATTTTTAGACTTTATTGCTGATACTGCAAATTATCGGATAGAAGATATTGAGCAGTATATATTAAAAAGATATCCGCAGATATATCAGGAGATAAAGCGGACAGAGGGTGGGAAAAGCGGATTTATTGCAAGTTCACAGCTTGCAAATAGGCAGCATTATGCGCCTTCTGCACAAATAGAACCTGCTTATGAACCGGAAACTACAGTTTTAACAGAAGAAGATGGAACCACACTTTTAGATGAGGAGGATGGAACGGTTCTCTTAAATGAAGGAAGTATAGCGGCAGGAATTATCCGGCTGAAAACGGGAGAATATTTTTCGATTCCCGGAACGATATTTTCCATTGGAAAGTCAGCAGAGAATGACTTGGTATTGAGTGACAATAAAGCAATCAGCCGGAAACATGCAGTTATCTATAAACAAAATGGAAACTTTGTAATAGTAGATCAGAGGTCTACAAATCACAGCTTCTTAAAAGGAGAAATGTTAGAACCGGATTGCAAAGTGGAACTGTGTGACGGAGATATCATACGGCTTGCAGATGAAGAATTTGAATTTAAGTTAGAAGATTAGGAAAGGCAAGAAAGAATAAAGTGAAAGAATTTTTAGGAAAACAGGTAACAGAAGAAGAACATGGAATGGGAATTGCGTACCTGTTGGATAATAATGAATTATTCTACGATATCGGCTATAAAGTAATGCAGAATCTGGAAGAGACATATCTGTTAAAATGCCATCGGTTGAAATATAACGGAAAAATAAAACTGGTATATTTTACGAAAGAATATGTGACAGCAGAAACGGTACTTGCAAATGCAATGCCGGAAGTGAAGGAACGTATGATAGCACGGATTCTGGATGCGTTTACACAGATTATTAATTTAGGTTTTTTGGATATTGCTTATGTAGATAACCGGCTGGATAACATTTATGTGGATCCGGCTACAGAAGAAGTAAAGATTATTTATTTGCCGATTCAGATTCCGGGAGTGACCAAGAATAAAAATACTTTTGAGAATGAACTGAAAGCACAGTTTGAAATGCCGAATCTTACAATACCAAAAGCAGCAACACAGAATCCGGCGGTAATAGAAAATACCGAAACACCAAAGCAGCTCACCATTCAGTCCTTAGATGGTAGATTTGTTTTTCATATAACAGATAAGGATTTTGTACTGGGTAAAAGCAGGGATAAAGTGGATGGTGAAATAACCGGAAATCCTGCAGTCAGCCGGGTACACTGCAAGATTCTGGTTCGAAATAGAAGTTATTATATTCAGGATTTGGGAAGCTCAAATGGAACATTTTTGAATGGAAAGAAAGTTACGATGACAGAGCCTCTTGAAATTCAGGATGGAAGCAGAATTCGAATAGCAAATCTGGAATTTGTGGCGCGAGGATAAAAAGATGAGTAAACCATTGATTGTAATTGCAGATATGGATACAGCATATCTGGCAGAATTAGAAAATAAGTTTCTGGTGGAACTGGGAGACAGAGCAGAGCTTGAGATAATTTCTGACCCGGAATATTTTGAACAGTTTTTTTCAAACCCTGTCACAGCAGAAATTGTAGCGGTAAATGAAAATTTATATACCAATGCGCTGCAAAGACAGGATATTCAGAATCTGTTTATTTTATCAGAACATCAGGAACAGGGCAGAACCGAAGAATTATCGGTATCAAGAGTTTATAAGTATTATGGCATCAAAGAGTTATACAATGAACTGACTTATAAGAGTCAGGAGCGGTTAGAAGGAAAAGAGTCCGGAAAAAGAGAGACTACAATTATCGCGCTGTATTCGGCAATCGGAGGAACGGGAAAGACAAGTCTTTCCGTCGGATTAGCGGAGTGCCTGGCAAAGAAGCATAAAAGAATTTTATATGTAAATACAGAAGCAATACAGGCATTTTTCTTTTACCTGAGTGATAAGAGCGGAATGCCGAATGAAGGATATCGTGCAATAAAAGAAGATGCGGGACACATATACCAGAATATCCGTTCCTTTATCAGAAAAGAAGGATTTTCTTATATACCGCCATTTTTATCAACATTGGATGCCAGAAATTTATCATACGATATATATCTGAATTTAATTCGTGGAGCCAGGGAAAGTAAAGAATACGATTTTATTATTGTGGATATTGAGGCAGGATATGAAGCAAACAGAGTGCAATTGCTTCAGGAAGCAGATAAAGTATTGCTGATTACCATGCAGGATGCAATTTCAACCTGCAAAATGGAATATATTATGCAAAATCTCGATTTCCGGGATCATGAAAAGTATCTGGTTATCATGAACCGCTATCGTGGAGATGAGATGAATTGTTATATGCAGTCAGAACTGCAGGCACAGTTTCCGGTTAAGGAAAAGATATATGAGGCAGAAACACCGCTTGGTACAGCGGAACAATTGGCAGCATTGGAAGGAATAAAAAAACTTTCCTATATGTTTATTTAGGGGTAGTGAAATATGGACGAGAAGGCAGTTGTTGAATTTATTAGTCAGGATAAAAAGATACATGTTGATTTGGAAATTCCACTGGGAATCACAGCAAATGATCTGGTGCTTGCATTAAATGAAGCATATGATCTGGGAATTGATACAGATGATATTTTTAATTGTTATCTGGCAGCAGAGAATCCAATTGTATTCTTACGTGGAAATAAAACACTGAAAGAATTTGGAATTCGAAACGGTTCACATATTATTTATCGGAGAGACTAAAGATGGAATATCAATACAAAGTAATTATCAGCAACAGAACAGTGTATAAGGAATTTGAGATTCAGCCGGATATGGACCGGGTTAAATTGGGAACAGGTTCATCCTGTGAATTTCGATTGAATCCGGAAGCGTTTTTTACTGGAATCGAAATGGAGTTTAGAAAAAATGGAAAAAGCTGGAACTTAGAGTGCTCAGATGATGTTTATTTTAGCAGGGGTGATATGCGAAAGCTTCTGTCAACAGAGGTAAGGCACGGGGATGTGCTTTCTGTCTGTTATGCATCAACGGGAAATGAAGCATTTGAATTACGCTTTTTAATTGATTTTGAAGCCAGAGTGCCGGACTATAACTATTATCTGGAAATTACCGGAACGATAGATATTGCGACTGATGCGACAGCGGATATTATTTTAAATAGCAAATTCAGCAGCGACAGCAAGATAAGACTTACCTTAAATGGTACACAGTGTCAATTGGAAGAGATTGTTTCAGAATATGGTGTATATCTGAATGGCAGAAAGCTGATGAACAAGACAGAATTGAAAGACAGTGATTTCTTTTCTGTTGCAGAATTTCATTTTTATTATAAGGACAGAAAGATATTTTTTGACCGGGAAAATCTGAAGGTCGCAAATGGTGAGATGAAGGAAGTCAGTACACATACGAATAATTTCCATTATCCGCTGTTTAATCGGAATACCAGAATAAAAAAACAGTTATCCGATGAAAAGATTGAAATCCTAGATGCACCGGCAATTCCGAAAAAACCTGAGAATAATATTGTTTTGACATTAATGCCAACAGTGGCAATGCTGGCGCTGATGATTGTTGTTCGCGGAGTTATGAATACTTCCGGAGGTTCTTATATTATTTTCAGTATATGTTCTATGGGACTTGGTATTGTAACTTCAATTCTGGGATTTGTTTCAGGAAGAAAACAATATAAACGGGAATGCGCAGAACGTATTCGTAAATATACCAATTATATTGAAAAGAAAAAGTTAGAAGTAGCAACAGAAAGACAGGAAGAACTGGATAGCTTAAATGAAATGTATTGTAATGTGCAGCAGGATATAGATACGGCAATGCATTTTGACAGAAGGCTGTTTGAAAAGACCAGGGAGGATGAAGACTTTTTACATATATATCTGGGACAGGGAACCATTGCATCCAGCCGTCCGATTGACTATAAGAAACAGGAGCGGTTGGAGGTTGGAGATGAGCTGACGGAAATGCCTGAAAAAATCTATCAGCTTTTTGAACATATTGACGGAGCACCGATTTGCTCAGATATGAAAGATTCTAATGCAATTGGTATTGTTGGCACGAAAGAAGCTTTGTATGGAATGTTTAAGAATATCGTAATAGATATTGCGGTTCGTCATTACTATGGAGATGTCCGGCTCTATATGCTGGTGGATGATGAAAAAAGGTATCAGTGGGCACGCTTCCTGCCACATCTTATGAATGCCGGTGGAATAAGAAATATTGTTTTCGATAATGAAAGTAAAAATAATATTTTTGAGAGTCTGTTCCGGGAACTGACTTATCGGGAGCAGACAGAAGAAATCCCATACTATGGAATTGTACTTGTGGAAAATGAATTCGGCATAAAGAATCATCCAATATCCCGCTACATCGAGCAGGCATCAGAGCTTGGAATGACTTTTGTATTTTTTGAAAACAGTGCAGAGGAACTGCCGCTGCATTGTGATGAAATTATAGAATTACATTCAGAAAGTGAAGGAGTCATCTGCAAGGCAGAGGATGGAAATCAGATAAAACAATTTGAATATCATACCATAACCGATAAGCAGGCAGCAGATGTGGTAGAAAAGCTTGCCCCGGTTTATTGCGAAGAAATAAGCCTTGAGAATTCACTTAGAAAAAATATTACATTATATGAATTGCTGCATATATTTACGGTTGAAGATTTAAATCTGGCACAGCGCTGGCAGGAGTCACAGATATTTAAATCTATGGCAGCCCCATTAGGTGTAAATGCCAAGGATGAAATCGTTACACTTAATTTGCATGAGAAAGCTCATGGACCGCATGGTCTGGTGGCAGGAACAACAGGTTCCGGAAAGAGTGAGATTTTACAAAGTTATATTTTGTCGGCAGCAACAATTTTTCATCCCTATGAAATTGGCTTCGTCATAATTGATTTTAAAGGTGGTGGAATGGTAAATCAGTTCCGAGACCTGCCTCATTTAATTGGCGCAATTACCAATATTGATGGAAATGAGGTACAGCGTTCCTTAAAATCCATCAAGGCAGAATTGATGAAAAGACAGAACCTCTTTGCAGAAGCAGGCGTAAATCATATTGATAAATACATAGAACTGTATAAAGAAAAGAGAGTTACCGTTGCTTTACCACATCTTGTAATAATCGTGGATGAGTTTGCAGAATTAAAGGCTGAAGAGCCGGATTTTATGAAGGAATTGATCAGTGCGGCACGAATCGGACGAAGTCTTGGTGTCCATCTGATTCTTGCAACACAGAAACCGAGTGGAGTAGTGGACGGACAGATTTGGTCAAACTCTAAATTCAAACTGTGCCTGAAAGTGCAGTCGAAAGAAGATAGTAATGAGGTTTTAAAGACACCGCTGGCAGCAGAGATTAAGGAGCCAGGACGGGCATATCTTCAGGTTGGAAACAATGAAATTTTTGAATTGTTTCAATCTGCCTATAGTGGGGCACCGGCTACGATGGAAGATACAGAGGGAAGCAAAGAGTTTCAAATCAGTCAGCTTAATTTTGCCGGAATGCGTAAAGTGGTATATCAGAAGAAAAAAGAGAAACGGAAGGATGCACATAATAAGAATCAGTTAGAAGCAATTGTAGAATATATTGCCGCTTATTGTAAAAAAGAACATATTACAAAGCTGCCGGATATCTGTATGCCGCCATTGCCGGAAATTCTGTATTATACAGATTCTGCAAGAAGAGATACCGAGGAAATTTATGCGACAGTCGGTCTGCTGGATGACCCGGACAGACAGTTGCAGGAGGCATTGAATCTGAATGTTACATCACAGAATTATATAATTATCGGTTCAGCACAATGTGGAAAGACCAATGTATTGCAGACCATTATTCGAAGTATAGCAGATAATTACGCACCATCAGAAGTAAATATGTATATGATTGATTTTGGCTCTATGATTCTTAAAAATTTTGCAGAATTAAATCATTGCGGTGGTGTGGTATGTGTTTCCGATGATGAGAAGTTAAAAAATCTTTTTAAGTTGTTAAATACAGAAGTAAAGAGCAGAAAAGAGAGATTTGCAGAGGCAGGAGTCAGCTCCTTTGTTGCATATAAGGAAACGGGAAAAACAGATTTACCGCAGATTATTGTTTTCATAGATAATCTGACCGCTTTAAAGGAAATGTATCTTCAGGATCAGGATTATCTGCTTCCATTGTGCAGAGATGGTATTGCAGTAGGAATTTCATTTGTTGTTGCGAACGCACAGACTTCGGGCATAGGATATCGCTATTTAAATAACTTTGAAGGAAGAATTACGCTGTTCTGTAATGAGACATCCGAATATGGAATGATGTTTGAGGGCTGCAGAATGAAGCTTCCGGATATACCGGGACGCAGTCTGGTTCAGATAAATAAAAATATATTTGAATGTCAGATGTACTTATCCTTTGAAGGAGAGAAAGAATTTGAACGAGTACAGGAAATCCGGAAATTTGTAGAAATGCAGAATGGAAAATATGCCGGTCAGAAGGCACGGGTGATTCCGGAGATACCAAAGGAACTGAATGCCGAATATATACAGAAGGTATATCCATCCTATCAGAAGCAGGGCAGTGTGGTACTGGGGTTGGATTATAACACAGTATTACCGGATGCAATCGATTTTACTTCCGGTGGAATGTTGACCCTTTCCGGTAAAAAAGAAAAGGGCAAGGACATTTTTGCAAAATATTTTATAGAGTCTGTATTACAAAATGGCTTTGGCGAGGCAGAATTATATATCTTAGATGATATGACACGTAAATGGGGTGAGTATGAGTTTCACCCTAAGACGGCACTGTATGTGAATACATCAGAAACATTGCAGACAGTAATTGATGAGATTGATCAGAGAGTACAGATGCGCTATGAGCAGTTCTCGGAAGGACAACTTGATGTACTGGAGGATGAGCCATGGATTGTACTTATCATTGAGAGTGCAGATGCCATGGCAGATATAAGCGGAAATAAGCAGGAAATTGCCGCTATCAGAAGCTGGTTAGGAAAATACCGCACCATGAAAATATTTATTTTGATGACAAATGTAGAAAATGCCAATATTGCATTTAATGCACCGGAGCTGTTAAAAGTAGTGAAAGATAATCGAAGATATCTTATATTTGAAGATGCAGCGAATATTAAAATGTGTGATATTTCAATCAGTGTGGCAAAGAAATACGCAAAACCAATTGAACCATGTGATGCATTCTATATTTGTGAGAATGAACTGACAAAATTAAAAACCGTAAAACTAAGTTGATGGATACTGCAAAGCAGTTAACCATAAAAAAATTTAAGGAGGAAAAGAAAAATGGCAGTAAACAAAGTGGATTATGAGGTACTTACATCAGGAGTTAGTGTTTATGCGAATCAGGCAGAAGCACTGGATGAGGTAATTCAGGCTTTGGTAAAGATGAATGGGGAATTACAGGGTGGCTGGACAAACCAGACAGCAGATGCATTTATCGAAAGATTCGAAGATGAGTACAAACCGGCACTTGAAAATGCAAGAGATGCGATCCAGAGCATTTCTGATTTCATCCAGAGTTACATGCAGAACAGACAGGATGATGATGCACAGGGTGCAGCAGCAGTTAGAGGATAATTGCAAAAATAAGTTGGGAGGATTGCCTGTAAAAAAACAGGCAGTTCTCCTGATAAAAGAGGAGCTTAACATGAAGAAAAGGAATGTGGCAGGGTTAATTGTTATAGCATTATTTGTAATCGGAATAGCTGCAGCACTGATGCAGTATAAAAGAGAACAGACAGCATTGGAACAGCCAGAGGCCGGGAAAGAACCGGAGACAATAGTATTAAGTATGGATGAGAATCCGTTCGGAGTAGAGATAAAAAAGATAAATGAAAATTATGACCTGACAAGGGATTATTATAAAAATTATGATGATACGGGATTGGAAGAATTTAAAATAACAGGGATTTTTACAGATGAAAGAGAATATATCGTAGAATTGAGGGAATCAGGATATTGCAATTATGCCTGGCTAGATGAAGAAGAGCAAGTAATATATATTGAGATGACTCAAAAGCAAAAAGAAGAATGGATTGACAGAGCCATAGATGAAATTGATAAAGAGTTGAATTCACTGGAAAGCGAAGAGTTGTATAAATTTACAGTTGAAGATGATTATACAGTTATCAAGTTGGATATAGACCAAAGTGCATTGATTGATGAAATGGGAGAAGCGCTTATAGTATTAATTTATGATTCTGAACTATATCAGATTTTTAATGGCAATGAGAATTGGTCGATTCATATTATGGTAAATGATATGGAAACACAGAAAGAGATGATGAATATTCAATTTCCAAAAGAAAAATTTCGTCTATCACCAGATATGTGGGAAAAAGTAAAAACAAACGAATGATAAGGAAAATATATTTTGAAAATATAGAAGGAAAAGAAGAATGAAAAAGAAAAAAATAGTAGGGATAATTATTATAGCATTATTTGTAATCGGAATAGCTGCAGCACTGATGCAGTATAAAAGAGAACAGAAAGCATTGGAACAGCCAGAGGTTGGGGAAGAACCGGAGACAGTAGTATTAAGTGCAGATGAGAATCCGTTCGGAGTAGAAATAAAAAAGATAAATGAAAATTATGACCTGACAAGGGATTATTATAAAAATTATGATAATAAGGGATTGGAGAAATTTGTTATACCTAATATCACTACAGATGAAAGGTCATACATTATAGCATTAAGGGAATCGGGATATTGTAAATATGGTTATATAGATGAGGAAGATAATATAATAGCAGAAATGACGGAACAGCAGAAAGAAGATTGGATTGGCAATACAGAGGCGGTTATTCATAAAACAGTATTATCGGCTGATGGAGAAGATTTGTATAAATTTGCTGTATCAGAGAATTATACGATGATTGAAGCTGATGTATCAATTAATGCACATGCTACGAAAGTTATGGATAATATAATGCGTTTGCTGGAGGAGATTGAAATATATCAGATACTTAATGGAAACGATAATTGGTCAGTTAATATAGTGACAAAAGATTTTGAAACGGGGCGAGAACTTTCTAATATCAATTTTCCGAAGGAAGAATGGAATTTGTCAGCAGAAATGTGGGATGAATAAAATGCAGTAACAGAATAATCTTAGTTCATTAAAGATAGGCGAAAGAATTAAAATATAACAATTATATACTTTAGAAGGAAAAGAAGAATGAAAAAGAAAAACATAGTAGGGATAATCATTATAGCATTATTTGTAATCGGAATAGCTGCAGCACTGATGCAGTATAAAAGAGAACAGACATATTCGGATGAACAGAAAAATATTCTGGCGTCAGAAAAAGTAGTATTGAGTGCAGATGAGAATTTGTTTGGAATGACAACAACAGATGCACCGGAAAATTATGATATTACCAAGGATTATTATAAGAATTATGATAACGCAGGATTGGAAAAGTATGTTATTCCAATTGCGTTTATGGATGAAGAATCATACATATTTGGAATAAGAGAAACAAAGTATTGCCAGTATGTTTATATAGATGATAGTCAGGATATAGTAGTAGAAATGACTAAGGATCAAAGGGAAAAATGGATAAGTAAGTTAAAAGAAAAAATAGATGATATATTACAGCAACAAAAAGAAAGTAAAGTATACAATTTTAATTTTGAAAAAGATTATAAAACTTTGCAAATTGATGTTACAAAAGAAGTATTAGACCAAGAGAAAATGACTTCTTTTATGTCTTATTTTACGGCATTGTTATATCATTCGGAGATATATCAGGTCCTTAATGGAAATACAGATTGGGCAGTTCAGGTTATTACAGAGGATTGGGACACCGGAAAAGAATTAATTAATATAGAATATCCGGATGAAGGCTTCCGTTTATCGGATGAAAATTGGGAAAATATATAAATTGCTTAGTATGATATTAAGAATGTTTTGATATAAGAGGAGAGAAAAATATGATGAGAGATTTTTCGCCAGGGGCAAAAGAACTGTTAATGCAATATGTTGATGA
>ULPK01001122.1_pt1 | contig 16534 bp, 10 predicted proteins | sample 1953421 | NCBI WGS metagenome assembly ULPK01 (sample SAMEA4835627, study PRJEB28245) | human gut metagenome | biome: gut microbiome; material: fecal sample | place: Denmark | collected 2008 | reverse complement strand
CTGCCATAATTGGAGGCATAATGGCAGGTGTTGGTATTGGAATGGTATTAAGGACTGAGATTACGACGGGGGGAACGGATCTGCTGGCGGGTCTAATTGTTGAAAGAAGCAGATATTTAAGTGTGGTTGTAATTATGAATATAATTGATGCTCTTATAATAATAGCAGGGGCGTTTGTATTTGGAATAAGGGTTACGATGTATGCAATTCTGGCGATTGTTATAACAACTTTTATAGCTGAATTTATTATAGGATGGCATATGAAAGTTAAGAGTTTTGGTGATGTTAGTGAAGATTGATTGAGTAAATTTGTGCAAAATACACATCAATTTAATAATTATGGTAAAAGTGATAAAAAAGCAACTGCGATATTTGGCTAATTACCATATAGCCAAGTACAGGCATTTAGTGTAGAATAAGCAGTATCAGAAAGCGTGTATACGCTTTTTATATTTTAGGAGGAAAGTTTTCAATGGCAAGTTTATCACTTAAAAATGTTTGTAAAGTATATCCTAACGGCTTTGTAGCTGTTAAAGATTTTAACCTTGAAATCGCAGATCAGGAATTTATTATCTTCGTAGGACCATCTGGTTGTGGTAAGTCTACAACTCTTCGTATGATCGCTGGTCTTGAAGAAATCAGTTCTGGTGAATTATGGATCGGAGACAAGCTCGTTAATGATGTAGAGCCTAAGGATAGAGATATCGCTATGGTATTCCAGAATTATGCGTTATATCCACATATGTCAGTATATGACAATATGGCATTTGGTCTTAAGTTAAGAAAGGTACCTAAGGATGAAATAGATAAGTCAGTTCACGAAGCTGCTAAGATTCTTGATATCGAGCATTTACTTGATCGTAAGCCAAAGGCTCTTTCAGGTGGTCAGAGACAGAGAGTTGCTATGGGACGTGCTATCGTTCGTAGTCCTAAGGTATTCCTTATGGATGAGCCTCTTTCAAATCTTGATGCTAAGTTAAGAGTTCAGATGCGTGTTGAGATTTCTAAGCTTCATAAGAGATTACAGACAACAATCATCTACGTTACACATGACCAGACAGAAGCTATGACACTTGGTACAAGAATCGTAGTTCTTAAGGATGGTATTATCCAGCAGGTAGATACACCTCAGAACCTTTACAATACACCTAACAACATCTTCGTTGCTGGTTTCATTGGTTCACCTCAGATGAACCTTATTGATGCTACAGTATCTCAGGAAGGTTCACAGGCAGTTCTTAAGATGAGCGAAGAAGTTACTATCAAACTTCCAGCTGAAAAGAGCAAGAAGCTTATTGATGAGGGCTATGTTGGAAAGACAGTTGTAGTTGGTATCCGTCCAGAAGACGTTAAAGATGATCCAGAATTTATCGCTGCTCATCAGGATACTAAGTTTAAGTCAACAATCAGAGTATATGAATTACTTGGTGCTGAAGTTAACCTTCACTATGAAATTGGTGATGTTACATGTACAGCTAAGGTTAATCCTAGAACAACAGCTCGTCCAGGTGATGAAGTTGAATTCGCTATGGATGTTGCAAGACTTCATGTATTTGATAAGGAAACAGAAATGGTAATTACTCACTAATTACTATACATAATTAGATATTTGTATTATTCAAATATAATTATTTTATAAAATTTAGAGGAAGTGTATAATTTCTATACATTTCCTCTTTTTTTTTTTGTCATTTTGCTTTACAATGATATAGTAAATGTCAAAAAGATGCGAAGGAATGGAGTATAATATGATTTCAAATCAGATTTTACAGACAACCGTTGATGGGTTAAAAGAAATATCACGAGTTGATTTATGTGTTATTGATGCAGAGGGCAAGGTTGTAGCTAAGACATTTGATAATGTTGCTGAATGTACAGCAGATGCACTTGTATTTATAGATTCACCAGCAGATAGTCAGGTGGTTAATGGATATCAGTTCTTTAAGGTTGTTGAAGATGGCAATCTTGAGTATATAATATTGGCTAAGGGAACAACTGATGATGTATTTATGTTAGGAAAGCTTGCAGCATTTCAGATACAGAATCTTTTAGTTGCTTATAAGGAAAGATTTGATAAGGATAACTTTATAAAGAATCTTCTTCTTGATAATCTTCTAAGGGTTGATATGTATACAAGAGCTGAGAAGCTTCATATTGATACAGATGTAAAGAGAGTTGTATATATTATTGAGACTAAGCACGAGAAAGATACTAATGCATTAGAGACAATCAGAACTTTATTTGCTTCAAGAACAAGGGATTTTATTACAGCAGTTGACGAGAAGAGTATAATACTTGTCAGAGAGGTTAAGAGTAATGAAACTTACGAAGACCTTGATAAGACAGCAGAGGTTATTATAGATATGTTAAATACAGAGGCTATGAGTTCTGCGCATATTGCTTATGGTACTATTGTTAATGATATAAGAGAAGTATCACGTTCTTATAAGGAAGCTAATATGGCTCTTGATGTAGGGAAGATATTCTATAGTGACAAGAATGTTGTTGCATATAACAGACTTGGTATTGGACGTTTAATATATCAGCTTCCACTTCCACTTTGTCAGATGTTCATAAGAGAGATATTTGACGGAAAGTCACCTGATGATTTAGATGAGGAGACATTATCAACAATTAACAAGTTCTTTGATAACAGCCTTAATGTATCAGAGACATCAAGACAGTTATATATCCACAGAAATACTCTTGTATACAGACTAGATAAGCTTCAGAAGACTACAGGCCTTGATTTGAGAGTGTTTGATGATGCCATAACATTTAAGATTGCACTTATGGTAGTTAAATATATGAAATATATGGAAAGTAAAGATACATACTAATTTGGAGGAATATTAATAATGATTATAATGGAAGATGTTACCAAAACGTATACATCTGGAGTTCCTGCTTTGAACGGAATTAATCTTCACGTTCAGAAAGGAGAATTCGTGTTTATAGTAGGTAAGAGTGGTTCAGGTAAGTCAACTCTTATAAAGCTTCTTCTTAAGGAACTTGACCCAACATCGGGTAAGATATACGTTAATAAAAAGTACCTTAATAAACTTACAAGAAAGAAGTTACCATATCTTAGAAGAGATATCGGTGTTGTATTTCAGGATTTCAGACTTTTACCAGATCGTAATATATACGATAATATTGCATTTGCACAGAAAGTTGTCGAAGCTCCTAATAAGAAGATTAAGAGCAGGGTTCTTGCTATGCTTTCAATGGTAGGACTTCTTGATAAGTATAAGTCATTTCCTAATGAGTTATCAGGTGGTGAACAGCAGAGAGTTGCCATAGCCAGAGCACTGGTTAATAAGCCAGCTATATTATTGTGCGATGAGCCTACAGGTAACCTTGACCCAGCTAACTCTAACGAGATTATGAAGATATTAGATCAGGTTAACAAGCAGGGAACAACAGTACTTGTTGTTACTCATAATATGGAGATAGTTCAGCAGATGAAGAAGAGAACTATTACTATGAGCGAAGGCAAGATTATCAGTGATTTGGAAAAAGGTGGTTATTTCTATGAAGATTAGATCGTTATTTTATCATATTAAAGACGGATTAAAGAACATCTATCGTAATAGATTGTTCTCTCTTGCGTCTATAGCAACAATTACAGCGTGTATATTTCTTTTCGGTGTATTCTATGCACTTGTATCCAATTTTCAGTATATGATTCATAAGGCTGAGAATGAAGTATGCGTAACAGTATTTTTCGATGAAGGACTTACAGACGCAGATATTAAGAAGCTTGGCGATACGATAAGCCAGCGTAATGAAGTGTCAAGAATTCATTATACATCAGCTGATGAAGCGTGGGAGAATTACAAGGCTGAGTATTTTAAAGATTACCCCGAACTTGCAGAAGGTTTCAAGGATGATAATCCTCTTGCTAATTCTTCATCATATGAGATATATCTTAATGAAGCTTCAAGTCAGGCTACACTTGTAACATACCTTGAAAATCTTGATGGCATAAGACAGGTTAACCGTTCAGAGGCAACAGCAAGTGGACTTGCCAGTGCCGCAAGACTTGTTAGTTACATAACAATAGCAATTATAGTTATTCTTCTTGCAGTATCTATATTCCTTATTACTAACACAATTGTAATAGGTATTACTGTCCGTAAAGAAGAGATTTCTATTATGAAGTATATAGGTGCTACAGATGCATTTGTTAATGCACCATTCTTCGTAGAAGGTATTGTAATTGGACTTGTTGGTTCAATTATTCCAATAGTTATTCTTAGATTTGTATATGAGAATATTATTAATTTTGTTATGAATAAGTTCTCGATACTTCAGAATATTCTTGCATTTATGCCGGTTAATGATGTATTCAGAATACTGGTTCCAGTAGGAATTCTTCTTGGTATCGGAATAGGTGCATTAGGAAGCTTCTTTGCTGTAAGAAAGCACGCTAATGTATAGCAGATAATATTAGCCAGACATAGGACTGCTGCATTGAATTATATGATTATGTATTATATATGAAGATTATATTATGTGATTGTATATGATATGTGGAAGTCCTATTTAAAAATAAAAATGGTATCCGACAGTATAGATTGTTATGCTATTGTTAAGCGGCTGTTTGTATGCATTTTATAAATGGTCTGGCTGAATGGAGGAGTTGTATGAGGAGAGCATTAGCAAAAAGGCTTATTCCATTGTTGATGGTACTTGTGCTTGTAATACCATATTTTGCAGTGTCATATTATGATGTATATGGAAATGATAAGCAGAATCTCAATGATGCTAACAGCAAGAAAAAAGATTTGCAGAGCCAGTATGAACAGACAGAGAAAATAATTGAAGACTTAAAGGCACAGAACGATGATATGATAGCTTATATTGCCCAGCTTGATGCACAGATGTCCAGCGTTGATGGCGAGCTTAATGAGGTTAATGAGCAGGTTGAGCAGATAGAGACTGAGATAGCGGATACAGAAGAAAAGCTTGCACAGGCAGAGATAGAGGCAGAAGAACAGTATAGTTCAATGAAGCTTAGAATTCAGTTTATGTATGAACATAATGATGAAACATATTTTGCATTGCTTATGAATTCCCAGAGTATGGGTGATATGCTTAATAAGGCAGAATATATTACAAAAATCTCACAGTATGACAGGGAAATGCTTGAAAAATATAATGCTACTGTTACTTATATAACTGTCGCCAAAGCACAGTTAGAAACGGACAGGGAGACACTTGTAACCAAGCAGGAGGAGCTTGAAGATAAGAGAGCTTCACTTTCACTGCTTGAGTCAACCAAGAAGAGTGAAATGGCTTCATTGCAGAAGAATAAGCAGCAGCAGGAGGATTATAAAGCTAAGATAGAAGCTGATATAAAGGCTCAGGACGAATATATTGCCAAGATAGAGGCAGAGATTAAGGCCAAGGAGAATAGTGGAAGTGCCAATGTTGTAAAATATGATGGTGGAAAGTTCAAGTGGCCTACAGAGTCAACAAGGATAACCTCACCTTATGGTGATACAGAGGGCAGAAGCTCTCCGCATAAGGGAATTGATATCGGTGCACTTAACAGAGGCGTTGCGGGTGATGCTATATATGCGGCGTATGATGGTGATGTGGTAATTGCGACATTTAGTTCATCAGCGGGTAATTATATTATGATTAATCATGGTGGTGGATTGTATACAAGATATCTGCATGCTTCAAAGCTTCTTGTCAGTGCAGGAACACATGTAACTAAGGGACAGAAGATAGCACTTATGGGAACAACTGGTGATTCTGACGGAGTTCATCTACATTTTGATGTAAGATATAACGGAAGTTATGTTTCACCTTGGAACTACTTAAGCAAATAAATATTAATAAATGCAGAGGCATATAGGTATGGACAATCAAAATAACAACATTTATTCAAATGATAATGTCAATAGTGATGATTTTAATGCTGGTGATAACATTAATGTAATTAATAATGTTAATGCAGATAGTGACAATAATGCCGGAAACAGAATTAATAATAGTGCTTCGGATAATCGTGGAAATATTGGTGATTTGTATGGAATGAATGATTTAAGAAGAAATGCACAGCCGCCAAGAAAGAAGAAATCACAAGGCTTTGCAAGTGGAATGATTATCGGTGCTGTATCAGCATTTATGGCTGTTATACTTCTAATATTAAGTGTGGCAGCAGTGTGTATAGCTAAAGGCTACATTCATATAGGTGTTAATGGAGATGTATATATACAATCTGATGCAGTCACAGATTCAGACGGAATTGGAAGTGAGGTAGAAGGCAAGCTTAATGCAATTGATTCTGTGCTTGAATCCTTTTATTTTGGTGATGTAGATGATGAAACCGCCAAAGATAACATTTACAAGGCGTATCTTAGTTCATATGGTGACAAGTATACCATGTATTATACAGCGGATGAATATAAAGCCTTAAAGGAGTCAACAAATGGCAAGTTCTATGGCATAGGAGCAGTCTGCCAGCTTAGCGGTGAAGGTGGTGTTCTTCTTGTAGATGTATATGATAATGGGGCAGGTTATCAGGCTGGACTCAGGAGTGGCGACAGGGTTGTAAATGTTGATGGCAGGGACATAACAGATATGGAGCTTTCATCAGCCGTTGCACTTATTAAAGGCGACAAGGGTACATCTGTCACGCTGGAGGTCATTCGTGGAACTGAGCGACTGACATTTTCTGCGGTAAGAGATGCTGTTGAAGCAAAGACAGTGTCATATACACTTCTTGATAATAATATAGGTTATCTTTCGATATCACAGTTTGAGGAGGTAACAACAAAGCAGTTCAAGGCGGCTGTTGAAGATTTGCAGTCACAGGGTATGAAAGGACTTGTAATTGATATAAGAAACAATCCAGGTGGATTGCTTGATACGGTTGTAGGTATGCTTAAATATATGCTTCCTGACGGACTTATTGTGTATACAGAGGATAAGCAGGGCAATAGAAAAGAGTATAAAGGTCAGGATAATGATGAGTTCAATCTGCCACTGGCAGTCATTGTAAATGGCAACAGTGCCAGTGCCTCAGAGATATTTGCAGGTGCTATACAGGATTATGGCAAAGGAACGATAATTGGAACCCAGACATATGGCAAAGGAATTGTGCAGACAGTTAAACCACTTACAGATGGAAGTGCAATAAAGTTCACAATTGCCAAGTATTTTACACCAAAGGGTCAGGATATACACGGAAAAGGTGTTACTCCAGATATGGTAGTGGAATATGATACTGATGCAGATGTTGATACCCAGCTTGATGCGGCAATTAAGAATGTGGAAGCACAGATTAATTAAATATATGCAAATGGAAAATATATAAATTACAGTAAGCCTGATGGCTGATATGCAGATTGGCAGTTTGTTGAAATCTGTTGTGTATCAGCAGTCAGGTAATTTTTATTACAAAATAAAACAAATGTTCTATTTTTAATAGACAAAGGCATTTATTTGTAGTAAAATCAATATATAAGGTAAATACTATTAAATAATATTGTTGTTGACTATTTTACTATAGATTAACGAAGGGAGAATTGTTATGGAATTCAAGTTACACGCTCCTTATAAACCGACAGGAGATCAGCCCCGTGCAATAGAGAAGCTTGTGCAGGGATTTGAAGAGGGTAATCAGTTCGAGACACTTGTCGGTGTTACAGGCTCTGGTAAGACATTTACTATGGCAAACATTATCCAGCATGTACAGAAGCCTACTCTTATAATCAGTCATAATAAAACATTAGCAGCACAGCTGTACTCTGAGATGAAAGAGTTCTTTCCTGAGAATGCAGTAGAGTATTTTGTTTCTTATTATGATTATTATCAGCCGGAGGCTTATGTGCCACAGAGCGATACTTATATAGCCAAGGATTCTTCGATTAATGACGAGATAGATAAGTTAAGACATTCAGCAACAGCGGCACTGTCTGAAAGAAATGATGTAATCATAGTTGCTTCAGTTTCATGTATATATGGATTAGGTGCACCTATTGATTATAAGAATATGGTTATCTCACTTCGTCCAGGTATGGAAAAAGACAGGGATGAAATGATAAGAAAGCTTATAGATATACAGTATATGCGCAATGACCAGGATTTTAAGCGAGGAACATTCAGGGTAAGGGGAGATGTTGTAGAGATATATCCGTCAGCTTCCAGTGGAGATGCTGTGAGAGTCGAGTTCTTTGGTGATGAGATAGACAGGATAAGCGAGATTGATTCTCTTACCGGTGAGGTTAAATGTAACCTTGACCATGTTGCTATATTTCCTAATTCACATTATGTTGTTGAAAAAGAGAAGATGGAAAAGGCGATTGAGAATATAAAGAAAGAGCTTGCAGAGAGAATAGAGTATTTTAAGAGTGAGGATAAGCTTCTTGAGGCACAGAGAATAGAAGAACGAACGAACTTTGATATAGAGATGATGCAGGAAACAGGCTTCTGTTCAGGTATTGAGAATTATTCAAGACATTTAGCAGGGCTTCCGGCAGGGTGTCCACCATATACGCTTATGGACTATTTTCCAGATGATTTTATGATTATTGTCGATGAGTCACATATTACTATTCCACAGATAAGGGGAATGTATGCAGGCGATCAGGCAAGAAAGACGACACTTGTAGACTATGGCTTCAGGCTTCCTTCAGCGAAGGATAACAGACCGCTTAATTTTCAGGAGTTTGAGAGCAAGATATCACAGATGCTTTTTGTATCTGCTACGCCTAGCAGGTATGAGGAAGAACACGAACTTATGAGGGCAGAGCAGATTATAAGGCCTACAGGACTTCTTGATCCAGAGATAACAGTTAGACCAATAGAGGGTCAGATAGATGATCTTATAAGTGAGATTAATAAGGAAGTTGAGAAAAAGAATAAGATACTTGTAACTACACTTACCAAGCGTATGGCAGAGGATCTCACAGATTATCTTAAGGAAGTCGGCATAAGAGTTAAGTATCTTCATGCGGATATTGATACACTAGAGCGACAGAAGATTATAAGGGATATGCGACTTGACGGATTCGATGTGCTTGTTGGTATCAATCTGCTTAGAGAGGGACTTGATATTCCAGAGATAAGTCTTGTGGCTATTCTTGATGCTGATAAAGAGGGCTTCTTAAGAACAGAGACTTCACTTATCCAGACGATAGGACGAGCTGCCAGAAATGCAGAGGGACACGTTATTATGTATGCAGATACTATAACAGAGTCTATGGAAAAGGCTATATCTGAGACGGAAAGACGTAGAAAGATACAGCAGGAGTACAATGAGGTACACGGAATAACCCCTCAGACTATAAAGAAGGCAGTAAGAGATCTTATAAGTATATCTAAGGCAGCAGAAGCAGATAATTCAAATGGAAGGCTTGATGTAGATTATGAATCTATGAGCATTAAAGATCTTGAAAAGGTTAAGAAGCAGATTGAGAAAAATATGCGTAAGGCTGCAGCAGAGCTTGACTTTGAACAGGCGGCTATGCTTCGTGATAAGATGATCGAGATTAATAAGTATATTTATGAGGATAAGAAGTCAGGCAGATAGAATTAATAGCTATTATACAAGGTGAGGCTATAAGTTCAAAAGCAATATTACGCAGTCAGGAATGACAGGCAGATATTATCATTACAGTATTATATGATGTATGTGTCATAATTATAAAAAGCAGTTGCTGTTTACAGAAAAAGCATTATGTAATTGAGATGATTAAGGATTAAGAAAGAAGAAATAACGGAGAAAATAGAATATGGAAAAAGGCGATTACAGGAATTATATAAGAATAAGAGGTGCAAGTGAGCATAATCTTAAAAATATTGATGTAGATATACCAAGGGACAGTCTTGTAGTACTTACAGGTCTGTCTGGTTCTGGTAAGTCAAGTCTTGCCTTTGACACTATATATGCAGAAGGCCAGAGAAGATATATGGAGTCATTATCTTCATATGCAAGGCAATTCTTAGGACAGATGGAAAAGCCGGCGGTAGAGAGCATAGAAGGACTTTCACCAGCTATTTCCATAGACCAGAAGTCAACTAACAGAAATCCACGTTCAACAGTTGGAACTGTTACAGAGATATATGATTATTTCAGATTATTATATGCAAGAATAGGTACACCACATTGTCCAAAGTGTGGCAAAGTAATCAACAAGCAGACTGTAGACCAGATGGTTGATACTATTATGGAGCTTCCAGAAAGAACAAAGATACAGATATTAGCTCCAGTTGTAAGAGGAAGAAAAGGTGAACATAAGAAGCTTTTTGAACAGGCTAAAAAGAGTGGTTATGTAAGAGTTATTGCTGATGGCAATATGTATGAGCTTACAGATGAGATAAATCTTGATAAGAACAAGAAGCATAATATAGAAATTGTTGTTGACCGTCTTGTAGTTAAAGATGGAATTAACAAAAGACTTACAGACTCAATAGAAACAGCACTTAAGCTTGCAGAGGGACTTATGACAGTTGATGTTATAGATGGTGAGCCGATTAACTTTTCACAGAGCTTTTCGTGTCCGGATTGTGGCATAAGCATAGATGAGATAGAGCCAAGAAGCTTTTCGTTCAACAATCCATTTGGTGCGTGTCCTGATTGTTACGGACTTGGTTATACAATGAATTTTGATGCAGAGCTTCTTATACCAGATGATTCATTAAGCATCGATGAGGGAGCTATAGTTGGTATGGGATGGCAGTCTGTAAAGGATGAGGGCAGCTTTTCAAGGGCTATTATGAGTGCACTTGCAAAGGAATATAACTTCAGTTTATCAACACCATTTAAGGATTATCCAGATGATATTAAGGATATGATTATAAATGGTACTAAAGGCAGAAGTGTTAAAGTGCATTACAAAGGCCAGAGAGGCGTTGGAGAATACGATATAGCATTTGAAGGCCTTATCCATAATATGGAGAAAAGATATAGGGAAACTTACTCAGACAGTGCAAAGCAGCAGTATGAGGAATTCATGCGCATAAGACCTTGTAAGTCCTGCCACGGACAGAGATTAAAGCCATCATCTCTTGCTGTTACGATAGCAGATAAGAATATATATCAGATTACGGATATGTCTATTGTTAAGTTAAAGAAGTTCTTAGATGAGCTTGAACTTACAGACAGACAGAAGTTTATCGGTGCAGATATACTTAAGGAGATTAAGGCAAGAATACAGTTTCTTATGGATGTAGGACTTGATTATCTTTCATTATCAAGAGCAACAGGTACGCTTTCAGGTGGTGAGGCACAGAGAATAAGACTTGCGACACAGATAGGTTCAGGACTTGTTGGTGTGGCTTATATACTTGATGAGCCAAGTATCGGACTTCATCAGAGAGATAACGACAAGCTGCTTGGGACACTTATACATTTGCGTGATCTTGGTAACTCAGTTATTGTGGTTGAACACGATGAAGATACTATGCGTGCCGCAGATTATATTGTTGATATAGGACCGGGTGCCGGACGTAATGGAGGAGAAGTTGTTGCGACAGGAACAGCAGCTGATATTATGGCATGCAAGGATTCGCTTACAGGTGCATATCTTAGCGGAAGAATCAGGATTCCAGTGCCGGCGAAGAGAAGAAAGCCGACAGGCTGGATAACTGTTAAGGGTGCAAGGGAGAATAATCTTAAAAATATTGATGTTGATATACCACTCGGAGTATTTACATGTGTAACAGGTGTATCGGGTTCAGGAAAGAGTTCCCTAGTGAATGAAATTCTGTATAAGCACCTTGCTAAGTCTTTAAACCGTGCAAGATGTATCGCTGGTGACCATGATGATATTACAGGAATCGAGCAGCTTGATAAGGTTATAGATATTGACCAGTCGCCAATAGGAAGAACTCCACGTTCTAATCCTGCGACATATACAGGTGTATTTGATATGATAAGGGATCTTTTTGCTTCAACAACAGATGCTAAGGAAAGAGGTTATAATAAAGGACGTTTCAGCTTTAATGTAAAGGGAGGACGTTGTGAGGCTTGTTCCGGAGATGGTATTATCAAGATAGAAATGCATTTCCTGCCTGATGTATATGTTCCTTGTGAAGTGTGTGACGGAAAGCGTTATAACAGAGAAACACTTGAAGTTAAGTATAAGGGAAAGAGCATATATGATGTGCTTGATATGACAGTTGAGGATGCAGTTGATTTCTTTGAAAATGTGCCATCAGTCAGAAGAAAAATAGAAACTCTTAATGACGTTGGACTTTCATACATTAAGTTAGGACAGCCATCTACAGAGCTTTCAGGTGGAGAGGCACAGAGAATAAAGCTTGCTACAGAACTTTCAAAAAGAAGTACAGGAAAGACGATATACATTCTTGATGAGCCTACAACAGGACTTCATTTTGCAGATGTCCACAAGCTTGTTGATATACTTCATAAGCTTGCAGAGGGCGGTAACACTGTTGTTGTTATTGAGCATAATCTTGATGTTATCAAAACAGCCGATTATATTATAGATATGGGACCAGAAGGTGGCGACAGAGGTGGTACAGTTATTGCAAAGGGTACACCGGAAGAAGTTGCCAGGGTTAAGAAGTCTTATACGGGACAGTATGTTAAGAAGTATTTATAAGGATGGTGCAGATGACGGCATTGTGGATGAAAGTTCAATGATAGAAGATGTTTAAAGTCTCTAAATTGGCAAATTTGAAAATTGCAGGTGCTGGTCAGTGTTATAAATTATAAAACATATCTTTTATAGTTACTTTAAATAATATAAAGTGTAAAAATACGACATTTGATTGCTAGGAGAAGAAAAATGGTATCAGGCATTATATTTGATATGGATGGTATTCTTATAGATTCAGAAAGACAGTCTAATGAGGGCTGGCTATGGGCGGCAGGGCAGCTTGGAGTGGATATGCCCATGTGGCTTATAGACAGCTTTAAGGGTGCTCCGGCAGAGCTTTGCTGCAAGTTCTTTGATGATTATTACAAGGGTGTGATAGATTATTGGGAAGCGAAGGAGCTTAGAACACGGCATGTATACAAGATAAGGGAAACAGAAGGTATTCCTGTTAAAAAGGGCGTAAAGGACATATTTGAATATATAAGAAATAATGGACTAAAGTGTGCAGTTGCTACATCAACAAGGCGTGAAAGTGCTGAGAAAACACTTCATGAAATAGGAGTGTGGGATTATCTTGATGCAGTTGTATATGGAGATGAAGTCGAACATGGAAAGCCAGAACCGGATATATTTCTTCGTGCTGCCAAGGCAATAGGCGTAAATCCGTCAGAGGCAGTAGTAGTTGAGGACAGTATCAATGGAATTAAGGCTGGATATGCGGCAGATATGAGAGTTGTCCATATTCCTGATACAATAGCAATAGGCGATGATATCAGGAAGCTTACATATATGGTATGTGGTGACCTTAATGGACTTATCGATGTTGTGGAAAGTATTAACAAACCGGCTATTAACAGGAAAAATGTAATCAATACATTTGCAGAGTATGTAAGAAATTACGACCCATCAGATGAAAAGATAAAACTTAAAATAGATCATACCTACAGAGTAGCAGGAATGTGTCAAAGAATTGCAGAATCATTAGGCTTAAGTGAACCAGATGTGGATATTGCATGGCTTCTTGGAATGTTACACGATATAGGAAGATTTGAGCAGATAAGGCGTTTCGGTACATTTAATGATGTCCAGTCAGTAGACCACGCAGAATTCGGGGCAGATCTGCTGTTTAAGGAAGGTCTTATAAGGAAGTTTGCAGAAGGGTATTATGAAGAATGTGAGCTTGCACAATCGTATAATCAGTCTGATTATTGTCAGGAAGAACGGAAAATTAAAGAATTCTTAGTTAATAATGATGCAACGACTGTCGATGATGAGCAGATAATAAAAAATAATGAGTACCACAATAAAGATACAGGACTTCTTGAAATGGCAATAAGACAGCATAATAAGTATCGTGTAAAAGAAGACCTCACTGAAAGACAGCGTATGTTTTGTGATATACTGCGTGATGCAGATAAGGTTGACATATTTAAGGTAAATGCAGATATTCCTATGGAGATTATATATGATGTAACAACAGAGGAGCTTAAGAATGGAATTATAACCAAAGAGGTACTTGAGAGCTTTTATAAGAAGGAAACAGTACTTAAAAGTGTAAGAAGGAGTGCAGTTGACCATATAGTAGGGCATATATCACTGCTTTTTGAACTTGTGTATAAAGAAAGTTATAGACAGGCCAAGGAACAAGGTTATGTATATAAACTGCTGGATTTTAAGTCTGATGTACCTGAGGTTAATGCAGAATTTGACGATATGAGGAAATATGTAGACGAGTTCCTTATGGAAATATAAAGCTGTATAAATCTGAAATTAAGCGGTATAAGCATACAACAGATTAATAATAGGAGGTTGTGTTGTATGGGATTGTAATAAAGATTGAAGAATATGCTTGTCTTTATACCGCTTGTTTACTATAATAAATGTATATATGAGTTGTAGATGTGTTATATATACTGATATATACTTTAAAAGCAATGGAAAGAAATATAAAACAATAAAAGCTGTAAATTGATATAAAAAATTGTTATGTAAAATATCTAATTAATATATGTGTGTGTTATATGTATATATTATATATGTATATGTTATATATATGTATATTATGATACCAGGGGCACAAGGTCTAAACCCACATGGACTCGCTCATAGGTGGGTTTAGACATTGTGACACGCCCACGATATGAGCATAAAAGTGGGATGATAATCTCACGATATGTGAATATTGGGTAGGATTGTGGGAGTGCATAGCACGGAACAATCCGTAGGTATCAAAGTCGGGGCTTTTGACCCCTACATAATATTATTTATATATGCATATTGTGTCTGTATATTTTTTATGATTGGCTGATTAAAGTATAGAAATGCATATAAAATATATCTTCAATGCAAACTTATGATTAGGAAAGGGACAATATGAATCAGGAAAAGGTTATAGTTATTGACTTTGGCGGACAGTACAATCAGTTAGTTGCACGTCGTGTCCGTGAATGTAACGTATATTGTGAGATATATTCTTACAAAACACCTCTTGAGCAGATTAAGGCGATGAACCCTAAAGGAATTATCCTTACAGGTGGTCCGAATAGCTGCTATGAAGAAGGTTCACCTACTTGTACTAAAGAGCTTTTTGAACTTGGTGTTCCAGTGCTTGGATTATGTTATGGTGCTCAGCTTATGCAGCACGTTCTTGGCGGCAAGGTTGAGAAAGCTCCAGTAAGAGAGTATGGAAAGACAGAGACATTTGTTGATAAGAGCAGTGCTTTATTTGGAGATGTTTCAGAAAAGACTATCGTGTGGATGAGCCATTTTGACTACATTTCACAGGTTGCTCCAGGATTTAAGATAATTGCACATACAGCAGACTGTCCAGTGGCAGCAGCAGAGTGTTCAGAAAAGAACCTCTATGCAATCCAGTTCCATCCAGAAGTTCTTCATACACAGGAAGGTACAAAGATGCTTCACAACTTTGTGCGTGGAGTATGCGGATGTGCTGGAACCTGGAAAATGGATGCATTTGTAGAGAATACTATTAAGGAAATACGTGAAAAGGTTGGCGATGGTAAGGTATTACTTGCACTTTCTGGTGGAGTTGATTCATCAGTGGCAGCAGGTCTTCTTTCAAGAGCTATTGGAAAGCAGCTTACATGCGTATTCGTAGACCATGGTCTTCTTCGTAAGAACGAGGGCGATGAGGTTGAAAGTGTATTCGGTCCAGAAGGACAGTTTGACCTTAACTTTATAAGGGTAAATGCACAGGAAAGATATTACTCTAAGCTTGCAGGTGTTACTGAACCTGAGGCTAAGAGAAAGATAATCGGTGAAGAGTTCATTCGTGTGTTTGAGGAAGAAGCCAAGAAGATTGGTGCAGTTGACTTCCTTGCACAGGGAACTATATATCCAGACGTTGTAGAGAGTGGACTTGGCGGTGAATCAGCGGTAATCAAGTCACATCACAATGTAGGTGGTCTTCCAGATTTCGTTGATTTCAAGGAGATTATTGAGCCACTCCGCGACTTATTCAAGGATGAAGTACGTAAGGCTGGTCTTGAACTTGGAATACCAGAACATCTTGTGTTCCGTCAGCCATTCCCAGGTCCAGGACTTGGAATAAGAATTATCGGCGAAGTAACAGGCGACAAGGTTCGTATTGTACAGGATGCCGATTACATATACCGTGAAGAAGTAGACAAGGCAGTAGAAGCCTACAAGAAAGAAAATGGCAAGGCACCAGCCTGGATGCCAAACCAGTACTTTGCAGCCCTCACTAATATGCGTTCAGTTGGTGTTATGGGTGATGAAAGAACTTATGACTACGCAGTTGCACTTCGTGCAGTCAATACAATTGACTTTATGACAGCCGAAAGTGCCGAGATACCATTTGAGGTACTCCAGACAGTTATGAGTAGAATTATAAACGAGGTGCGTGGGGTTAATAGGGTATTCTATGACCTGACTAGTAAGCCACCGGGAACGATTGAGTTTGAATAGTT
>ULPK01029680.1_pt1 | contig 17870 bp, 10 predicted proteins | sample 1953421 | NCBI WGS metagenome assembly ULPK01 (sample SAMEA4835627, study PRJEB28245) | human gut metagenome | biome: gut microbiome; material: fecal sample | place: Denmark | collected 2008 | reverse complement strand
TTGCGACATCTACCTTATACGCCGCAGTGCGCATCTTCGCGGAGCGTTTTTTACTTTACAGGAATGCAATTTCCTGTAAAGTAAAAAAGGTATACCGGCAGCAGCCGATATACCTTTCTTATTTATAATAACTTATGCCATACAATACCAGAAATTGCAGCGGATATGCCGCATAAAACAGCCATTTAAGGCTTTTGCCCCTCTTTCCGTTGCAGGATAGCATAATTGGCAATGCGCCTATCATCATCCATTGATAGAACTCCGTAAGTAAGGATAAATCCGATGTTCCAAGAGGAATACCCACAAACGAACTGCCAAAATATATGACATCCGCTAATTTATGATAGCCCCAAAAAGAAAACCTGCTCATAATCCGATACAGAATATCTCCCTGACACATAAACATATATGCCCCACAGAACAGGATATAACGCAGTGCAAGCTTCCACTTGTTCTCTACTGCACAATACAGCCATACTCCCAGCACAATAAAGAACACGCCGCCTTCCGCATCCCAGATTCCACCCAGTAGCGGGAAAATATAATTTGTCCGTAAGACTGTTTGCAACAGCGCATTACCGCGCCATACGTAATCAAACGCCTCTGCCAGAATTGCAAGTCCCATCACCATAGCCTGCCAGAAGATATATATCCCAATGTATGTAAAAAACTTTTTCTTCTCTTTCCGGTTTTCCCATATACAGATAAGCACGCCGGCGCAAAACAGGGTTGTAAATATATTATGATTTTTCGGTTGATACGCCACATAGTCCAGTTTTCTCTGCAGCATACACATAATCTGATTAAAAAATACCATTCCGACATTTGCCAGATATAGGCGCAACAGATATTTCTTTCGATTTCTTGTATGTTGGAACCCCACCGCCAGTGCATAGAAAAACAGCGGTGCCGCTATTCTTCCCAGCCACCGAAACCATATAGGCGAGTCCGGAAAGAACTCGCCTATATGGTCAATCAGCATCAGAATTAATGCTATGATTTTGATTGTGAATATGTTCATTTTTCATCCTCTGATATACCGATTTTACCGTCGATATAAATATTGCTCATGCCTCTCGTGCTTTTTTCCCGTATTTTTTGCTCATTCTTATATCTCGAAATAACTTTCTCCCTTTACTGCTAATAGGTGACTGTACTGCTATATGTTGTTATTGTTTCACCATTCACAGTATAAACTGCACGTACACGATAATTTCCTCTTGTGCCTGCGACGTAACTTTTGGACAAAACCAAATCATAACCTGTTGTAGAATCAAACCAGCTTGTTACATCCGACCAGCTCTTACCTGACTGTCTCTGCAATGTCATAGTAGTTGAAATAGATGCTTTTACTTTTGCATTAACCTCTGCACGTGCTGCAAATGTAGAACCATTCAGCTTTAGCCCTGTACTACAGGCTGCAATATTGGCATATCTTGCTTCTGCGATTCTGTCCGCACAGCTATCCAAATCTGCACCATACACTACCGCACTGCTGCTTGCCATACATATACAAAGGCATAGTGCGCAAAAAATACCCAGGATTTTCTTTTTTAATATTTTTCTTTCCATCGTAAAACCTCCTTTCCACCTGTTCTACTTATGTAACAAATGAAAAAGAGGTTTTATGACAATTTTTTCCAATTTTTTAATATTATTTTATTTCACTTACTATTTTATTGTTTCTGCCATCCTGATTAATTCTTCTTTTGTTAAATCTCCTGCAATCAGATAAAGATACTTTCCATCTTCCCAAACGAAATTTCCTCTTTCTTCATCCAATGTATCATCCGGAATAAAATATCCTTTAAGATTCTCAATCATAACTTCCTGCTGTTCATTTCCATCAGAACTGATTTCCAAATTGTTTACCGCATCATTGTTCATCTGCCGATACAGCATGCATTGTTCCTTATCGTTTGTATAACATTGTTTATATATTCCCCATTCTTCTTCATGAACCTCTTTCACCAAGGTATACCCTTCCGGCACCCACTGCGGTTTCTTGCAGACAAATTCGAAGTCTTCCTCCGAATCCGGTTCAGCACCAATCTCCATTGTGTTCTTCTCGTTGTCCTCTATTGCCACCATTTCCAGATTCTCCGGTTCGCCCAGATTCAGTTGCACATGGTCGGTATACCCGGTCAGAATATATTTTCCGAGCGGACTCTGGAAAAAGCCTCTGCCCATTACGGTTGTTCCGAGAATCAATATAAGTACTGCCACAACCATAATGACACGCCGTCTGCCATGCACCGGATAAAGTGCCGGTATCATATGTTTTCCCATGCCCGGTTGCAGCAGCACTTTTATTTTCTTTCGAAATGTCCTTGAAAAGCGATGCTTTGGTGCAGCCATTGCGTGCTTATAATCTGCCTCACACGCCGATGTGATGGCATCCTTCAGTTCCTGTTCTGTCATAATGAATTCCCCTTCTCTAGCTTTTCCTGCAGTTTCTTCCTTGCCCTGCTGGAAATGTGTCTTGCATTGTCAACTGTTGTGTCAAGAGCAGTTGCAATTTCTTCATAGCTCAATTCATTATAATATCGTAAATATAATACGTCCTTATATGGATATTTCATTCTGCCGATAAGTTCTGACATGCTACTGCCATCCGGAAGTTCAAAGATTTCTCCGTCCCCCTGAGACTCCTGCAGCAGATTTTCAATCGTATCCTCGTCCATTTTGCTTTCGCGGTTCCGCCTACGATATACATTAATTGCTCTGCTCCTAACTATAGTAACAATATAGTTCCACGCTTTATGACAGTTTTCACGAGAAATTTTATCCAAATTATTTATAATTGCAATATAGCTTTCCTGCACAGCATCTTCCGCATCTGCAGAATTCTTTAAAATTCCATATGCCACATGGTACATTGCAGAGTCAAACTGCTCACTCAACTTTCTGCAAAATTCCCTGTCCTCTTCATTTTCGATTAGTTCAAGTAACTGAAACATAACACGCTCCCATTTCCTCTGCTGTTCTTTTCCGACGCTTATGCCGTCTTATTTGCTAAAGTTTCTGCCTACTATTACTCCTCCTTGCAGACATTTACCCATTCCAAATATCGGGAGCACTGCTCCAGTTCCTGGATTGTCAGCTCAATGGCACTGTTTCCACTGCCACATGCCGGAAATACTGTTTCAAATTTTTTCAGGCTTTCATCGAGATATACTTTTATACCCTCTTTGATTCCAAAAGGGCAGACTCCGCCAACGGCGTGTCCGATATAGTCTTCCACTGCCGCTGCCGGAATCATTTTTGCTTTGGTTCCGAAGGTTGTCTTATATTTGTGGTTGTCGATTCTGGCATCTCCTGCAGCTACAATCAGAATCGGCTGTTCTCCCACCAGAAAAGAAAGCGTCTTTGCAATACGCTCCGGCTCACAATGAAGTGCTTCTGCTGCCAGTTCCACTGTCGCACTGGATTCCGCCAGCTCCATAATCCGCTCCTCCATTCCAAATTCTTTTAAATATGCTCGTGCGCGTTCGATTGACATAGTTACGCTTCCTTTCTTTTTCTCATTTCTAATAGCTGATTTTATCAAGAATTCCAGACAGATATGCAATGGCAACACCATAGTTGCTCATTGGAACTTTCTGTTCTTTTGCACGTTCAATTCTCGTCATAACATACTTTTTATTAAACATACAGGCTCCGCACTGAATTATTAAATCATAATTAGATAAGTCTTTTGGAAAATCTGTTCCGCTGACGATATCCACTGTCAGTCCTGCTCCGATACGTTTTCTCAGCATATTCGGAAGTTTCTCCCTGCCAATATCCTCTTTCAGTGGTGCATGGGTGCAGCATTCTGCAATCAGTACCTTTGATTCTTCCGTAAGACTGCTAATAGCTGCTGCGCTCTCTTTGTAGTAAGCGAAATCTCCCTTGTACTCTGCAAACAATACGGAAAATGAGGTCAGAAGACTTTCCTGTGGCTTCTTATCATATACTGTACGGAATACCTGAGAGTCGGTAATAATAAGCTTCGGCGGTCGTGCCAGCGCCGCCAGCGTATCCCCTAACTTATCCGTTGTGCAGCTCATTACCAGACATTTATGATCCAGCAAATCACGGATGGTCTGTACCTGTGGCAGAATCAGTCTGCCCTTTGGTGCCTGAATATCCTGTGGCATAACAAGAAGAACCAAATCTCCTTCTTCTACCAGCGCTCCGGTTATGGTCTCTTCGCCATAATCATCCGGCACAAGTCTTATTAATTCTTCTTTAAATTTTTCTATATCCTCCTTGTTTTTTGAGCTGATAACAAGAATTTCCTGCTTTATCTCTTTCTTAAGCTGTGCGGCTATTGCATCCGAATCCGTCAGTGTATCCGCTTTACTCAGTACACATAAGGTCGGTGTATGCTTTTCTTTAAAATAGTGGAACCATTCTAACTCTGCCTGATATTCCTCCCCGGAAAACAACAGCACCGCAATATCCGTTTTCTCTGCAGCTTTTTCCGTCTTCTCTACACGCATTTTCCCCAGTTCGCCTACATCATCCACTCCTGCCGTGTCAATAAATACACATGGACCGATACCATGTACCTCCATCGGCTTGTAGACGGGATCCGTTGTGGTTCCCGCTACATCCGATACAATTGCTACCTGCTGACCGGTAAATGCATTAATCAGAGAAGATTTTCCGCTGTTTCTTTTGCCATAAAAACCGATATGTATCCGGTTTGCACTTGGTGTTTCATTCAATGACATTGCTAAAGACCTCCTAGAATCTGAAATCGCGCTGTCCTTCCTCAATTTCTTTCAGATGACGTTTTGCAATTTCTCTTGTTTTTTCATTTGGTACTTTTTCTATCTCCTTAGCAATCAACGCTTCTCCGATTTTTCTGGTATCTTCAGAAGCATAATCAATCAAATATTCCTTCAATGTCATCAGTGCATTCGGATGACAACAGTTTAAAATCTGCTGGTTCTTGCACAGACTCATGAAACGGTCTCCCGTTCTTCCCTCACGATAGCATGCGGTACAAAAGCTTGGGATATAACCCATATCCATCAGCCAGTGTACTACCTCATCCAGAGTTCTGGTATCGCTGACATCGAACTGCTCAGAACGCTCGTCTTCCGGCTCCGGATGATCATAGCCACCTACAGAAGTCTTGGAACCACCACTAATCTGGGATACACCAAGGCGGATAACTTTCTCACGCACCGCCTGGCTCTCTCTGGTAGAAATAATCATTCCGGTATACGGAACTGCCACACGGATACATGCACAGATTTTTGCAAAAATATCATCACTGATGCCGTTGTCGAATACATCCGGATCTATGTCATCGGCACGTTTGATTCGTGGCACGCTGATGGTATGTGGTCCTACTCCATGCACTGCCTCCAAATGTTCTGCATGCATCAGAAGTCCTGCAAATTCATATTTGTAAAGTTCCAGTCCAAAAAGCACACCTAAGCCAACATCGTCGATGCCGCCTTCCATAGCACGGTCCATGGCTTCGGTATGATATGCATAATCATGCTTTGGTCCGGTTGGATGTAATTTTTCATAGCTTTCTTTATGATAAGTTTCCTGGAAAAGGATGTAAGTTCCGATTCCGGCCTCTTTTAATTTCCGGTAATTTTCTACAGTTGTTGCAGCAATATTTACATTAACACGACGAATTGCGCCGTTTTTGTGTTTAATGCTGTAAATGGTCTTAATACACTCTAAAATATACTCGATTGGGTTATTCACCGGGTCTTCGCCTGCTTCAATTGCCAGACGCTTGTGTCCCATATCCTGTAATGCCGTTACTTCCTGACGTACTTCATCCTGTGTCAGCTTCTTCCGGGCAATATGCTTATTTTTTCCATGGTACGGGCAATACACACATCCATTGATACAGTAATTGGACAGATACAATGGTGCAAACATTACGATACGATTTCCATAGAAATCTTTCTTAATCTGTTCTGCAAGGTCATATACTTCCTGGATTTTCTCTTCGTTCTCGCAGGCCAGCAATACTGATGCTTCTCTGTGAGTAAGCCCTTTCCGTAATTTTGCCTTTGCAATGATTTCGTCAATAAGGGCAAGATTGTCCTTATTTGCCTCGGCATATGCCAGAGTCTCTTCAATCTCTTCATGGCAGATAAATTCTTCTGCCTTTAATGATGCTTTGTTATACATAATGTTTCCTTTCTTCCGGGTCAGAAGTTCTTTCCCGTTGGTTATTATATTGTGATTTAAGAAATACCTTTTGTATCTCCTTTATTTATATAAATGGTGAATCTCCTCTTGAGACCACCAGTTTATATCCAATGGATTCCATACGGTTGCCAAGACATCCACGACATTCCGCTGCCTCTTCCCCGGTACAGATTTTATTATCGTAAAGGGCATACTTCTTCCGCACCTTTACCGGCGACAGATTCGGCATTACCACATTTCCTCCTGCTAAAATGCCAAGCTCCCTGCCCCTTGAATGGATGGTTCCCAATGCTGTAGTTGCCGGAAGCAATACCTTCGGCAGCATCAGGCGGATAATTGCCAGTAAAAACAGCGTCATCTCAAGACTTCCCGGCTCCATCTCTCCAAACGGCGTATCCTTTTGCGGAATAAACGGGCCGATTCCTACCATATGCGGATTGAATGTTTTCATAAAAGCAAGGTCTTCCACCAGATTATCTATGGTCTGATAAGGAGAACCTACCATAATGCCACACCCCACCTGATAGCCGATTTCCTTTAAGGTATACAGGCACTGCTTGCGGTTTTTAAGAGACATTTCTGCCGGATGGATCTTCCCATAATGGGCTTCATTCGCAGTCTCATGACGTAATAAATAGCGGTCTGCTCCTGCCGTGTAAAGTCTTTCATAGCTCTCCCGGCTCCGCTCTCCTAAGGACAGTGTAATGGCACAGTCCGGATAAGCAGCTTTTATCTTATGAAGTAAATCTTCCAGTAAATCATCTGTGTAGTAGCCGTCTTCGCCACCCTGCAGGACAAAGGTACGAAACCCTAATGCATAACCACTTTCACAGCAGGATAGGATTTCTTCTTCACTCAGGCGGTAACGTTCTGCATTCTGATTGCTTCTTCGGATGCCGCAATAGATGCAGTCATTCTTACAGTAATTGGATATTTCAATCAGTCCTCTGGTATAGACTTCATTTCCAAATGTCTCTTTCTGTCTTTTTCTCGCCAGTTCAAAGCCGTACTCTGCAATTTCTTTATCGGTATGCAGTTCTAATAATTCTTTATATTCTGCCTCTGTAAGCTGTGTATCCTGATACAGCTTATTAAATAACTCTTTTCCTCTATTCTTCATGTCTGGTCACCACACTGGAATATGCTGTTTTTACACTGATTCCCGGTAATTTTCCGATTTTACCGGTCAGTGCACTGATGGTATCCTGCGGTGCATCGATTGCTATACTTACGATATTTATGCCTCTCTCCCGGTATGGAATTCCCATTCTTCCGATAATATAAGCTGCATATTCATGTAAAATTTCATTTAATGCTCCGACGGATTCGTCCTTTTCTATTACAATGCCGATTACAGCCACTCTGGTATCTGCTGCCATTTCTTCATTCCTCTTGTTTTTCTAAATCAATAGAATTTCAACGCTTATTTTACGTTTTTAGTATAAGAGATTTATTTTGGGATTACAATTGTCAAGCCCTGGTTTTATGCGTATTTATTGTATTTTTTTAGGCACATTCCCGCGGAGCGTTTTTTACTTTACAGGAAAGCAATTTTCTGTAAAGCAAAAAGGGATTCTGCTCCTTCCTTTCATCCGAAACAGAATCCCTTTTCTTTCACACTTTTTAATTTCCTTTACGTCCTTCTTTATAACCACTTCCAATATAATGCATATAATAGGATTTTAAATCATTTCCAAAGGCGTTTTGAAGATCATTGTATCTATTCTTATATTTTTTCACATTAAAGGAGTCTTTTGCCTGTCTTCCTTCATTCATACCAGACTCCACAAAATGTCTCAATGCGGCTGTATCATCACCATAAAACGCTGCCTTAAGATCAGAATATTTGCTGATGTAATAATTGTAGTCATATACCAGACTGTAATCCACTCCATTGTATACGGTTACAGGATTCTTAAGCACGCCATTTCCTGTTGCTTTACGTCCTTCCCGATATCCACTGCCAATATAATGCATATAATATGCTTTCAGATTTCTTCCAAATGCACTTCTTAAGTCTGCATAATTAGAACGGTAAGCTGCTACATTAAAGGATGCTTTTCCCTGGCGCCCCTCATTCATACCACATTCCACAAAGTGACGTAAGGTTGCATTTTCATCACCATTAAATGCCGCTTTAATATCCGGATATTTGTTGATGTAGTAATTGTAGTCATATACCAGCTTGTAATCCACGCCATTGTATACGGTTGTCGGATTCTGCAGTTCTGTACTTCCGGTTGCTACTCGTCCCTCTGCATATCCATTGATGCGATAATGATCATAATATGCTTTCAGATTATTTCCAAATGCACTTCTTAAATCCGCATACCGGGCACGATAAGATGCAACATTGAAGTTTGCAATTGCCTGACGGCCTTCTACCTCACCATTATTTACAAAATGTGCAAAAATTGCTTCTGTATTGCCGCCAAATGCTTTTGCTACATCAGGGTTATTCTTTATGTAATAATTTAAGTCAAAGACCCTTTCATAGCCTGCACCAAATACGGTAGTCGTTGCATATGCACACCGCATTTTATATCCGCCACCACTTACATATACATGGATATTATATACACCCACATTATTCTTATGATTTGCAATATTGGCATGCACGATAAAGGTATCTGCATCTACTCTGGATGCGTTATACCATACAATATCGCTCTGATCAGCCTTTGTCCAGACCGGAACACTAACAGAAGTCACATAACCTGGAACTCCATCCACAACAATATCAAAGGTTCCTGCTGCTGCATTCCTGCTCTGAACGATTACGTCAGAAGTCAGCACTGGTTCTGTGATAGCAAAGGACTTTGTCACGCTGCCCTTATAGTCTCCAATTCCTGTAATGGTTACATAAGCTGTTCCTACAGAATAATTGTCACGATAAGAAAGCTTGTAGGCTACATTTTCTTTCAACATTGTTGTCCCATCTTTGACAACAACCGGCGGAGTCAGTAGTCTTCCATTATAAGTCTGTGATGCAACTGCCAGAACCGTACAATTTTCAATGCTCTTTTCTTTAATTACAAAGGTAACAACTTTTTCTCCGGAGTATACACCAATACCGGAAATGATTACCCTGGCAGTTCCCACATTACTATTGTTACTGTATCTTACCGTATAATCAACATCTTCTGTTAATACCTTGCTTCCCATCTTAACGACCGGAACCGGCTTATAAGTCTGTCCGGTATACTGCTCTGAAGCAGGGATTCCGGTAACTGTTGCCTTGGATAAGCTGTTGCTGATTTTGAATTTCTTAACAATCGTTCCGGTATAATACTGGGTCAGCGGACGCACAGTAATGGATGCATCGCCTGCCAGCTCATTATTTGCATACGTTGTTTCATAATCTTCATTCAGCGTTAAGGTATTGCCACCACATGCCACATGGATAGACGGACATATCGGGCTTCCGGTATAAAGCTGTTCCGGAACACTGTCAATAATTGCATCCTCAAGGCTTGCCACAATATTGAAGTAAACGCGCTTGGTCTCATCATAGTTGCCAAGTCCTTTAATTACTACCCATGACTCTCCTGCCCTTAAGTTGTTGCCATTGACAACCTGATAATCCTTCCCTTCTACCAAAAGTTTTCCGTTGTCATAAATCGTCAGTGCCGGGCGGATGTAATTGCCGGTATACTTCTGATCTGGGATTGCTTCTGCCACAGCATTTCCAATATCATGTTTGGTAATCTTATAGTATACCGTAATGCTGTCTTTGTAGTTACCGCTTTCGGTTGCAGTTACCGTTGCACTTGCGGTTCCGATTGCAGTGTTGTTCTCGTAGGTTACTTCATACTGGGAAGAATCAATGGTTAATCCGGTAGAAGTATCTTTTAAAGTAAGTACCGGTTTAATCTCGCTTCCGGTATAATCTACGTTATCGGTTCCGGTAATCTCAATATCTGCAGAAGTAAGTGACTTTCTTGCAATCTGATATGGATATACAGCTGTTCCTACATATCCGGTCTGGTCATTTTCCGTACCAACGATTCCAACATATACTGTTCCAGCATGAATCAGGTCAATGGCACTTGCTTCCGTCGTACAATCTTTATCAATATAGTATTTTACGATGTAATCTTCGTTTTCTGTCAGATAGCTTCCGGTCTTATTGAACTTCACCTGAATGTTCTTCGGCTTGGTATCAAGACCGTTATATACAGTATCGGAAATTCCGGTTACCGTTAAAGTATCATTGGAAAGCAAGGTACCGATGGTAAACTTCTCAATTCGTGTTCCACTGTAGTTACCCTGTCCGGTTACTTTAATCCATGCGGTTCCCACCTGACTGTTATTGGTGGAATATTCATAAGTAAAGTCTGTTCCATTTACCAGTGCTACAATTCCATTTTCCGAATTATCTTTCAGGCTGATATTCGGTGTATAAGTAGTACCCTGAATATAAGGATAGTTCCGGTTTGCCGGGTCAAATCCTGTATCAGAAGCATCGGATAACGCCGCACTGATATTTTCAGAAGAAAGATCCCTTGCCAGAATAGAGAACGGAATTGTCTTGCTTCCGGTATAGTTGGTGGTATCCTTCGGAGTAATCTGAACAAACGGTCCGGAAGTTCCATTTGCATCTTTTACAGCTTCATTGTTAAAGTAAGCTGCCACATAATCCACATTGCGAACCAGCGGTTCTGCACTGGTGGATGTCATGTAAACATTTAATTCCGGTTCATACTTGGTTTTTAACGGTACATACTGTGGATCTTCTATTTTAGAGTATACTAAATCTTCAACATTTTTCTTTAAAATGTTAAACTCTACCGTTGCAGTTCCGGTACAGCTTGCCACACCGTGGATTGCTGCATATGGTGCATTTGCCCCGCCGGCGTTCGCTGCATTGATATTATTGCGATACTCATCCACTACATAATCTGTGTCTAACGTAAGGGTCTGTTCTTTGTTATTTTCATCATTAAATGTTAATTTAATTTCAGGCTCCTGTGCCTCACCATTGTAGGTTACGTCATCAATTGTCTTGCTTACCGTAGACAAATCACGTTTTGTAATCGTAAAGGTCTTAGTCAGTGTTCCCTTGTAATTGCCCTTACCGATTACGGTAATGGTCTCGGTTGCGCCTGCCGGTGCACTGGATGGATTATCTGCATCCGTCTGGTAATACACACTATAGTTTGCCGGGTCAATTACTTCTGAACCGCCAATCTTCTTAATGACCAGAGAATCCGGCTTAATCAGCTTACCGGTATAAACATAGCTGTCCGCAATTCCGGTAATCTCATAATCTTCCATATGAATGGAATCAATGGTAAATGCTTTCGCCTTGGTGGTTCCCATCAGTTTACCGTTTGCTGTTGCCTGAATGACTACACATGGTCCGTTCTCGCCATTTGCTGCTGCAACTGCAGTATTCTTACGATAAGTTACCGTATAATCTTTTCCTTCTTCCAAGGTATCAAAGGTAGAACCGGTTAATGCATATTTCACAACCGGAACCGGTCTGATTTCCTGTCCGGTATAGGAGAATACATCTCCACCTAAGTCAATACTTAAATCATCACTGCCCAGGTCGTATTTAATCGCAAACTTCGCCGATTTCTCACCACTGAAATAAGTTCCGGTTCCCTCAATAGTTACGGTCGGGTCAGTCAGTGAAACAGATTTACCATTTACAATGCTCTTAATGTTGTAGTCTGTTCCAAGTGCCAAAGTCTTGCCATCACATACTACAGTCATATTTTCAATTGGCTGTGTGGTTGTATTGTATTCGCTTCCGGTATATTTCTGTGCCGGAATCGTAATCTCAGCATCTTCAATTTTACCGGTAATAGCGAAATTCGCAACATAGCTTCCTACCCAGTGATTCTTCTCAATTCCGGTAATGAGTACACTGGCCTGCCCTGGAATAGTATTATTTCTATAAGACACGCTGTAATGTGTTCCCTCTATCAGACGTTCCTGGGTATCGCTGCCTTTTACATACACGGTAACGGTAGGTTTCATTCCGCCGGATGCTGCCTGTGCCTTATCATACTCAATGGTATCATAGCTTAACTTCACTTCAATCTGGTCAGCAGAATTATTCATATCTCCATCATAGTAGAAGTAACTATTCTTGGTTCCCTTAAAGTTACCGGTTCCTTCAATAGTAATATCCTGCTGTCCTACTTTAAATTTATCTACCTGGGTCGGAGTATAGGTATAATCTACGCCAGGCTGCAGTGTATATGAATATTCTCCAATTCCGGACTCATTCGGAAAACTCTGTGTTACTGTGAAATCTGGAATACTCTTTTTAAAAATGTAACTCATTCCCTGTAAAGATACGCCTACACCATCAATACTCTTCCGCTGAATAATAAACTGGTTCGAACCTGCAATCTTATCTGCAGTATAATTTGCGCTTTCCAATACACCACAGTAGTTTCCAATACCCTGGATTCTTACATAAGTCGTGCCGGCATTGGTTTTTTCTGCGGCTGTTGCTACATTCTGATAATCCTCATCCGAATATACTTCAAACTGATAATCTTTATTTGCAGATAATAATTTGGAAGAATCCCCATAGCTTACCTTCACAGAAGGAGTCAGCACCTTGTTTGCATAAACCGGGCTGGTAATGTCTACACGCAGCTTGCTTAATTCGTTGATATCCTTCTGATTAATGGTATAGCTTACAGTTGTTGTTCCTGTGTAGTTGCTGTTTTCTGCCGCTTTTAAGGTCAGAGCTGCAATTCCCGCATTAATTGCATTTTCACTGCTTTCAATACTGTATTCCTTATCGGTCAGAATATAGCCGTTGGTGGTAGGGTACTGTAATACAACACCATCTCCGTCTGCGGTAGTAGAAATTACAACCTTCTGCTCAATTCCATTATATGTATAAGTTCCATTTACTCTTGCATTCAGTTCAGATATATCTTTCTTTGCAATGACTGCATATCCGGAAATATCTCCATAATACTGACCCTTGCCGGATACTGCGAAGTAAATCGTCCCCGCATTGATAAATGCCTCATTTGTCTCAGAGCTTACAACATTCTTATGTGCTGCATCACTATAGAAGGAAATGCTATAGGACGACGGATCCGGAATTGCATCCATCATTTTTGTCTCAATTGCCTGAATCATTTCATCCTTATGGGAATTGCGATTATAGGTTCCACCGGAAATATTAAATGCCGGCACAACGGTCGCAATATTTGCTCCAATAAAGAATGTGGTTGTTGCGGTTCCGGTATAATTCTTACCGTCTACTGCTTTGATTCTGACATATACTTTTCCGGAATTCTTATGTTCTGAAACCTGTTTACATAATTCATCGTCATAATATCCTTCAACTTCATAATCCACGCCTGCAACCAGTACACGGTTTCCATCAGATACACTGATACCCGGCTCCACTGCTTCTCCAGTATAACCGCAGTTGCTTGCAGTTACGGTCAGCGTGCTCATGTTCTTTGGCGTGATCTTATAAGAAGTACGGATACTTCCGCCTAAATTAGCATAAGTTCCAAGACCGCTGATTAATACATAATAAGTACCTGCGTCCACCGGCTCTGCAATGACCTTCTTGTATGCAGAATCCGTAAAATAAGTAACCTTAAAGTCTTCGCCCTGTACCAGGCCTTTGGCACCGTTATTATCAGTAATACGGATTGCCGGTACCTGCATGCTGCCATTGTATTCAAAGGTAACCTGTGTCGGATCATAGTTTGCAGAACCTGCAACGATATTACACTCGCATTCATTTAACTTTCTTGGCACAATACTGAAAGTTCCACGGTTCACGCCACCCTCTGCCAGTGCATAATCTCCAGTCAGTCTGATATAAGCCTTTGCATTATTGGTTCCAATTTCGATATTATCTTCACAGGAAACCACTTCTACATACTGGCTGTCCAAGGTGACATTTTTACTACCTTCTTTATAATAAACGGTAATATTTGCAGGATCCGGCACAACAGCACTACCGGTATAAGTCTGGTCTGTAATTACAATATCTGTCGGGCTGATGTTCTTTGGCTTAATCATATAAGTATATACTCTTTCGCCTCCGGCATAGTTACTGCCATCCAGACCGGTTATCTTAAGATAATAGGTTGCTGCATGAATCAGTTCCTGTATGCCCGTAGTGCCTTCCTTATCGTCTGCCGGTTCAGTACATTCCGGATCACGATAAACAGCATAGTCAAAATCCGTTCCTTTTTTCAAAGCATTCCCCTCATCATCGGTTGCTGTCAGGGATAATACCTTGCTCTTACCATCAAAAAAGCTGGAATAACTGGTATCTTTATTAATGACACCTGCTTCTGTTCCGTTGATTGCCAGCTTAAAGGTACATTTATCTAAAGATTTTGCAACAATATCAAAATAAATCGGCTCTGCCTTGGTTCCAAGGTCTCCTTCGTAGTAATCCAGTCCGGTTACCTTCACATAATATCTTCCAATAGAGGTCGGTTCAGATACAGTCTTGGTATACTCCGCATCTTTATAATAAGTAATCTTATATCTGGAATCACTGATAACATCACCGGATGTATTGGAGACGGTAATGTTTGGCACATTTTTCTTGCCATTGTATTCCAGTTCATTTTTATCTAATACTGCTTTACCAAGCTTGTCATAGATCTCAAAGTTGATAAATGCGTTTCCGGTTAAATTTCCGGTTCCGGTAATAATCAGGTTATTGGTTCCGGTCTGTCCTGCAGTAGTTTCATTTCGGTATGCCACGTTGTAGTTGCCGGCAGGAATCTCCACGCCATTCAACTTCACTACTACCTCATTGGTCATATCCGGTTTACTATTCTTTACATAATAATATTTATCACTCTTTAAGGAAACACTGATGCCTGCTGCACTTAAATCTGCCTTGCCAATCAGAAAATTAAAGGTCTTGCTGCCCCGGTACAGAGAAGAAGAATTCGCTGTTACTGTCATCTTCGCTGTTCCGGCATTGGTATTATCTGCCCAGCTTGTGGTATAGTCAGACGCCTGGATTCCTGCGGAATTCTGACTGTCTACCAGTGTAAATTCCGGTCTCTGTGCAGTTCCGGTATAAGTAGAATCGCTCAGTCCATTGGAAACAGTTACAGAATCCGCTCCAATATTATAGTAAATATTGTAACGGTTCTCTGTAATTGTTCCGGAAAATGTATAGTTACTGCTGCTCTTTAATACAATTTTAAAGGAATGTGTTCCTACTGTGGTATTGCTTCCGGATGTATATTCTACGTTATAATCATCTGCTGAAAGGTTTACCATGGTAGAAGTACCGCTTATGATACCATACACCCCTGTAATCGTCGGTAATACATCACTTCCTGTATAATATACATATCCGTCTTCACCGGTTCCTTCCACCCCTTTATAATTAACACCGATATAGCTTAACTTCTGCTGTGCAATCGTAAAGCTCTTGGTGGTCTGCCATCTGTGGCTGTCTCCGATACCAACGATATCAATATATGCTGTTCCTGCGCTGGTATTATTACGGTAATAAACGGAGTAATCCTCTTTTTCTTTCAAAGTTTCTCCATCAATCTGGACCGTAACTGCCGGCTTAACCTCCTGTCCGGTATAAGTATAGGTATCATTTCCGGTTGCAGTTGCACCATTTGCATCCGCTCCTAATGTAATGCTTCCATTGCCCGGAAATGCATCCGCCGCCTCTGCCGGTATTGCCGGAAGAACGCCCGCAATCATACAAACACTTAAAACTAATACCAGTATTCTTTTTCCAACATCCTTGTACTTACGCATAGAACCTCTCCTTGTTGCTTGTTGTTTCCTCATCTTTTTATCTTTACTATATTCCTTTTGCTTTTCAGATTCAAGAGTAACCCTTTTTTCTAAAAAAGCGCAGGAAAAGACACTTCTAAACCTTTTATCGTCCGGAAGTTACTTTTTCTTTATATTTTCCAGCGGATTTTTTCATTTTTTAGAAAATCTTTTTCAGAAAATTAACACTTGACATTTTATACTACCACTGTTACCATTACAAACTGAAAACAAAACATCACTTTGCTAGGGGCGCCTTTGGCTGAGAAACGCATCTGCGTTGACCCTTATTACTTGAACCGGATAATACCGGCGTAAGGAAGCACATAGTTCAACCTCCTGGCAGAGTATCATCTTTAAGGAGGATTTTTTATGTCATTTTTTGCAACATACGACGGCTCTTCTTACCAGCTTACCACCGCTGGTTTTACAGCCCTCGTTATCATCATGATTGCCATTCTTCTGATTGGCTGTGCTATCTTCGGTGGAAAGAAGAAATTCAGTGCAAAGCAGCTTGCATTTTCAGCTATGGCAATTGCCCTTGCCATGGTAACTTCCATGATTAAACTTTTCGATATGCCAATGGGCGGTTCCGTTACTTTACTGAGCATGTTATTCATCGTTCTGATTGGTTACTGGTATGGTCTGGGTGCCGGCTTAACCGCAGCTTTTGCTTACGGAATTCTGCAGTTAGTCGTTGACCCTTACATCATCAGTGTTCCACAGATGTTAGTGGACTACCTCTTCGCCTTTGGTGCATTAGGCCTTTCCGGACTTTTCAGCAAATCCAAACATGGACTTATCAAAGGTTATATCGCTGGTGTATTAGGCCGATACTTCTTCGCGTTCCTTTCCGGCTGGATTTTCTTCGGCATGTATGCTCCGGAAGAATTCCCGAATGCAGTGGTATACTCCCTTGCTTACAACGGTGCATACCTTGGTGCAGAAGCACTTATTACATTAATCATTATCTGTCTGCCACCAGTCCAGAAGGCATTGAATGCCGTTAAGGATATGGCAAATTCATAATATGATTCTGTCCAAAAAGAGCGTCTTTTCTAATTAGGAAAGAACGCTCTTTTTGATTACGCGAGTAGCGAGAAAAATTGCATGCTTGCATGCAGATTTGACGAGCACCGCGATAACTCGAGAAACTCGCAAAGCGTGTTTCTCGTAGTTGCATTTCTGTATTTTCTTAATTTGTCATTAATTACATCTGAATCCATCCAAAAGCATTTGCTATGGAACTGATTAAAATAATCGCTGCAAAGATCGGACAGAGGTATTTTATCATCACTGTAAATATCTTTTTCCTGCGGAACGGGCTGCCGCCCCGGGTTACTTCTTCTTCAATCCGCTGCACTCCCATCACTCTTGATACCAGAAGGCAGGTTGCAATAGCCGCAATCGGCATCATCACGGAGTTCGTCAGGAAATCAAAGAAATCAAGAATCTGCATTCCGATAATTTTTACATTCGCCAATGGTCCATATCCCAGTGTAGAAAGACTTCCCAAAAGAAGCATTACAATACCGACAATTACCGTTGCTTTCCGTCTTTCCCAGCCCAGTTCATCTTCGAAAGTCGATACTGCACTTTCCGTTAATGCAATAGAACTTGTGATTGCTGCAAACAGCACCAGTACAAAAAATAAAATTCCGACTCCGGTTCCAAGTCCCATGCTGTCAAATACTTTTGGAATCGTAATAAACATCAATGATGGACCCGCCTGCAGGGTTTCCGGATTTCCACCGGAAAATGCAAAGACTGCCGGAATAATCATCAGCCCTGCCATCATGGCAATCGCTGTGTCGAAGATTTCCACATTCTTCGTGGACTCTTCAATAGAAACTTCCTTCTTCATATAAGAACCAAAAGTAATGAGAATTCCCATGGCAATGCTCATGTGCCATAAAGTAACACACAAGAAT
>ULPK01007798.1_pt1 | contig 18755 bp, 20 predicted proteins | sample 1953421 | NCBI WGS metagenome assembly ULPK01 (sample SAMEA4835627, study PRJEB28245) | human gut metagenome | biome: gut microbiome; material: fecal sample | place: Denmark | collected 2008 | reverse complement strand
CTGCCACTTCAATACCGCGCAGTCCCCCTGTATTAGGTACAATAACACTTTTTACATTCTTGATGATATTACCGCTGACCTCAATTTCTACACGTTCAGGCAAACAGCCTAAATGCTCTCTGGCAATAGCTCCGGCATAAGCAATAGCAATAGGCTCAGTACACCCCATCGCCGGAATCAATTCCTCTTTCAGCACATTGATATAATCCTGGTATTTTTGCCTTGTTATCATCTGCTTACCCCTCTGTATTTATGATTTATTCTTAATTATTCTATACATCTGACCTGTGACTCTTTATAAAATCATAATAAAAGTCCCCAAAAGTAATAAGGACAGAACCGATAATTGTTTTTACAGTAAATTGTTCATGTAAAAATACCGCTGCCATCACCAAAGTGATGACTATACTGAATTTATCCACCGGAACTACTTTCGAAGCAGCGCCAAGCTACAGCGCTTTAAAATAACATAACTCTAAAAGCAATGTGAAACGATGGTTCTAATCCATTAGTTCAGTCTTCGACCAATCTTTCAATTTCTTTCTCAAGCAATAAAAATGCTTTGGAAACTACATAACCATCAGCAATCGCATGATTCATTCTCACCGTCACAGGCATCAGCAATCTGCCATTTTCACTGTGATATTTTCCCCAGTTTATAATCGGAGGGAAATGCAGATGTCCGTCAGGCAGTTCTACATGCAGTGCTTCATATGACAACCAGGGAATATAGGAAGCATCAAAATAGTTTAATTTACTACCGTCCAGACCATAACTGCGGGTCTGTTTAGCCTTTTCCATATCAGCGCAGCATCTGTCATAAAAAGCCTGGTAATCTTCGCTGAACTCTGTATAAACTACTGTAAAAGTCTCCGTATCCTCGTGGAAAACATAATGCGAAGTGTTGATTTTATCAAATACGACTAACTTATCTTCCTGATACAAATACCGCATTTTGTAGTCATCTCTGGTATTCAGCGCCTTGGTCAGGACATACAGAAAATTGATATAAAATTTAGTTCCAGTTTGTTTTGAATATGCAACAAGTTCACTAACATCGATCTTGGATGTAATCATAACCGAACATTTACAGTCCATCGTAAAATGCCTGTAAATATCCTTACGATAATACTTTTCCATATCTAAAACTTTATAATCCATAATTACCACCTTTTACACAACACAAATCAACTTTGGCCGTTTAACAAGTTTGCATAAATTAAGTATTCAAATAATTCCAAAGAATCTTTTTTCCAATTTATTGTTGACATCGCAATTGCCAAAACGCCACAGCGCTTGCAGCAGCTACATTAAGTGAGTCCACATTGTACTCCATAGGGATCTTCACAACATAATCGCACGCATCAATCGCAGCCTGAGATAAGCCGTAGCCCTCTGTACCAAAAACCAAAGCCAGCCTGCCCTCTGCCATCAGCGCCTGATCATCTATACTGACAGCATGCTCACACAAAGCCATTGCAGCTGTTTTAAAGCCCCATTCTCCCAGCTCTTTGACATTGTTTTCTATATAAGTCCAAGGTATCTGAAATACCGTTCCCATACTGACACGTACTGCTTTTCTGCATAAAGGATCACAGCAGGAGCGCATCACAAGTACCGCATCAACACCTAACGCCGCTGCCGATCGGAATATTCCTCCTATGTTGGCTGCATCCGTGATATTATCCAATGCCGCCACCCGCCTGGCTTGAAAACATATCTGCTGTACTGAAGGCAGCCTGGGCCTACGCATAGCACACAGGATACCGCGGGTCAGCTTATATCCTGTCAGTCCAGCCAGCACATCCCTGTCCCCGGTATAGACTGTAACATCCTCATACCGAGCAAGAATATTTTGGGCCTGTCCCGTGATATGTCTGCGCTCCATCAACAAGGAAATCGGCTCACAGCCAGCAGCAAGCGCCAACTCTATGACTTTGCCGCTTTCAGCGATAAAGATGCCCTTTTCCGGTTCCAGCTTATGGCGCAGCTGCTTTTCAGTCAATTTTGTGAATACTTCCAGTTCAGGAGCAGAAATGTCATTTATTTCTATAATATTTGCCATTATGCCACTCTTTCTTAGAAAAGCATCTCTCCCGGGTTATAGCCGCTTGGCAGCTCTTCTTCAACTAAAAAATTAAATTCTTCATCACGCAGGACCGGCAAAAATACGGCATAGGGGATCTCTAAAAATTCAGACGTATAACTGCTGGCCCCGAACCATTTACCCTCTTTGGCACCTAAATTCAAATCTCTGGCAAACTTGGTATCATTAGAGCAATCATGTACAACCAAATTCCATTTCTCTTTTGCTGCGGCTGCCATAAATCTGAGTGTCAGTTCGCGACTCCAGATTGGTGATATATATCCATGGCGGGCAATATACATTTTTTCACCCCAATAATTCTCAATATTATTGGGATTCAAATGCAGCTCCGCACAATTAATAAAATCTAATCCCGTGTCCAAAACAGCCTGTTTTTTCAAAAAGAATTTTTCAAAAAACTCATTGGTCATAGGCGTTTCAATGCCGACTTTTTTGATATACTTTTTTGCTCTGCCAATATTTTCAATGACCTTATCAGCACAACCGGAAGCTCCTAAATTAAATCTAAGCTCATTCAGGCCAGCCTCCCCCAATGCTTTAAGCGTTGTTTCCGTAGCCAGAGTGCCGTTAGTATATAGATGCTGATAAATACCAGCCTTGTTAAATTTTTGAATAATATTATAATATTTCTCGATTTCCATAAAAGGTTCTAAATATACATAGGCAACCCCTGTAGGTTTTTTATGGATTTCCAACAACAGATCAATGTCATTTTCATAAAACTTGGTCCCGCCAATGACCCAAATCCCCTCGCCTACCGGTTCAATAGCATCCAGCTCGCCATAATTATAGCAAAACCTGCACTGCAGATTGCATTTATTGGTTTTTCTGATAGCTGTCAGCCCGCTGCCCAACAGACATGAACGGCACCCATCAGGAAATTTTTCATCTGGTCCCACAAAAAGTGTTCTGTCCTTTAATGTTTTCAAACCGGGAATTTGTTCCATAAGCTCTTCTTTTCTTTTTATAACAACTGCCTCAATCTGTGCGAATGTGGCATAAACAATTTCCTGCTGTTTAACCAGAAGCTGTTCCCCTGCAGGCAATTGTGCAAAAAATTCAAACCATGACAAAGCATCCTTCTTAGAAATCTTCATATCTGTTACTGCTCCTTGTCTACAATACAATCTACTTAATCAATCCATTGCTCTCCGTTCTGCGTAAATTGCAGTGCCTGGCAACCGGGCTCCATAATTTTATTTTTTTACTATTGTCATCAATACAACAGTCTCTACATGGCACGAGTTGAATGAATGAATGTCAAATCGGAATTTTTGCTTTTGCTCGTCCGTGGGAATATATCCACGGTATTTTATCTGTATACGGAAACATATCAACAATTCCATACAGATTAAAACTGCGTACGAGTTCTTTCTCTTTGTACGTCACGTTCTCTTCTTCTAACTCTATCTCTTAAATTAGTATATAACTTAATATTATCTTGTCCATTAAAAGAAAATGTAATAGCTAATGCATAATCTTGAGGCAGTTCCTGCTCAGCATACTTAAAGCGTTCTTTTCCTGTCACCAAAACATATATGTAAGGTTCCTTTTCATCGCACAGCAAATCTTTTCCACCCTGTGAACCCTTTTGCCAAATCCTCTGCTGCAAAGTACCTTTCAATATTTCCGTATACCCAGGAGAAAAATCCGCCTTGTTGCTATTTGGAAGATTTGATAAATCTTCATCAGCATCGTGGCCCGCTTCTTTCTTAGCTTTATAATGCAACAATGTATCTTCATCAATTTTTCTAAAAACTTCAAACCATAAATTGTTGGTCAAGTAATCTTTTCTGCTCATCCGTGTAATCGGATTATATGCAAGACTTATCGCAATAGTTTTGTTTGCTTTGACTTTTAGAAATTCTTCAGGAACAGGAATCTTATATAGGTGAAATGAACGCAACTCCAATCTGTCCTCAGCAAAAAGAGTTACATTATTATCAGAAGAATATAATAAACTATCATCAACCTTTCCAAACCCCATTAATCTGAGACGACGCTTTTGTTTAGGATTGGATTTTCCAATATATAATGCATCTGTAGACTCTTCAGCCCATTTTTTCATTTCATCAGTGCATCGTGCTGAATTTGCTAACATTGCTTTAATCAAGTTTACAGATGGTGTACTTTTAATTTGTGTCTCCAATGCACGTTCTATTCTGGCAGCAATATGTGTTACATGCGGTGCTGAAAAGCTTGTGCCACAATAGCCTTTAAATATTCGATCATTTTTGTTATGCAGTGTAGGCTCAACCAATTTTCTGTCTGATGTAATCCATTTTGTATTTCCTCTACTTATTTGACGTACAGCATAGTTTCCTCCATAATCAACAAATTCAGGTTTAACTGCTTTATTGACGCCTTTCCCAATTCTTGTAAACACGGACAAGGAATCCTTTTGTCCTACTGAAAGTCTGCCCGGCCTATTGAGTGTAACTTCTGGTTCATCAAATCTAGTTATTGATCCAATCGTTACACTAAGTGCAGATGTTGCTGGATCAATCAATCTATGTTCAGGATAAAAAAGTTGATTTCTACATTTTTCCATCAACTCCGTCCTCGATGAAAAATCATTAATCTGAGGATTGGATACATTTCCTGCACTTATCACTACTAAAACATCTAATTGCTTTGACAACTGATCCAACATCTCCGCCCAAGCAAATTGTCTCCCACCAGAATATATATGTTCACCATCTCCGGCAGACAGATTGAAAATTCTACACCCACATTCTTTGTTAAAGTATTCTATTGCCTCTTTTACAATTTGCTCTGGTCTTTTATTATTTGGGAAACAGGGGAAATCTCCAAAATAACCGCTCTCATTATGCATAATTTTTCCATTACAAATACGCACTAATGGCTTAAATACTCTACTATTTAAACACGCATCGAAATCTCCATAAACTACTATACCTGCAACAGCAGTGCCGTGTCCATTCATATCTGTTGTAGTATTTTCAGTTGTATCAAATTCTTCTTCTGCCACTACAACATTTGACAATAAAGGATTTCCGGTGAACACGCCCGAATCTAATACGGCGGCCAAAGGTGCATTACTGCTTAATTCATCTTTAATTATAGGGGTAAAATCTGATTCAAACAATTCACATGGTTCAGCAGAAACTTTACTAAATGGCAATTCAACTGTTGATATGATGTCCAAATCTAATAAGGCGTTTAATGAGTACTCATTTACTGAAGCTCGTCCAAGAAGCAAACTTGGTATAGTAAACAAGTCCCCCAACAGTTTGCTTCCCGTAGTTCCTAAAGCTTGCTTAATTTGATTCTCTACTTCGAAAGCAGTACTTGTTTCTCCATTAAACCACACATCAATATTTACGACAAAAAAACCATCCGGCATTGCAGTTGGGTCTTCAATATATTTCTTTAACCTAACACCGATACGATCGTCCCTCGACACATTCCTTATATTTTCAATGCAACTAAAAAGTTTTCCCCTCTGAGAGACCGTTAAAACTACATCTTCTTCACTATTGTTTTCCCATAACTCTCTCTCATTATTAAAAGCATTTAGCGACTTCTCGTTTTCAAATTGAATAACTAATCTTGAACTATTTGTATTTGGTATATCTGTTTCTTCAACAAGATACAAATTAAACTTGCGTAACATATTTTCAAGTATTTCTAGAGACATTGCTTCACTAACAAACTCAAATACCATTAAATTCTCAGATTGTATTCCAATATCTCTTCTTCTTAGTTGTATATCTTCTAGAGATTCTTTTATTTCTGCTTTTAATTTTCTGCCATGTTCTGCACTATTTCGTACAGGAGGGTGCGGAGCATTCTTAAACTGTTGAAATCTATACGGTTTTACAGTTTCCTCACGCATTATCTCTATATGATCATATTTAGCCATACTCATGTTCCTCCTTTCTACATTAATATTGCGTTTTTCTTAAAGCTACAATCTTTTCTTGTTTCTTTACAGCAAATTCTATATCTTTTTTTGTATACATTTTTTTTCCGTCTAAAATACATTGTTTCATAATAATTTGAGAAATTCTCTCAATATCTGAATGAGAAAACAGTTTCAGATTGTCCAAATATTCTTCTAATGCGTGATCTGGTCCTTTAAACTTTTTCATTTTCAATGAAAATAGTTTTAGTTTTTCATTGTCTGTTGGCATATCAAACTGAATGGTTTCATCAAAACGTCTCCAAATTGCATAATCCAAAGACTGCTCATAATTTGTGGCAGCAATAATAAGAGAACGACCTCTATAGTTATCAATCTGTTGTAAAAAAGCATTAACCACCCTTTTTATTTCCCCATGTTCTGATGGATCATTTCTGCTACGCCCAATTGCATCAAATTCATCAAAAAATATTACCCAACTATCATTTTTTGCATATTCAAAGACTTTTCTAATGTTGCTTGATGTTTCACCTAAATAGGAGGAAATCAGGGCATCAAATCTTACATAAAGCATAGGAATAGCTAATTCAGAAGCTAAAGTTTGTGCAGCAAGCGTCTTTCCGCATCCAGGAGGGCCATAAAATAATACTCGCCTTGTAGGAAACACGCCATTACTTACCAATACATCCCAATTGTTAAATTCTTTTATTACTGATTCCAATTGAGTAATCTTCTCATCTGTTGTAATCAAATCACTAAAGTATTTATCTGGATATATTACTTCAACAAGCGGGGCATCCTTATCTGAATCTTTTGGGGTATTTGTAACAAAAGATGACATATTTCGCTGCGATTGATAGCTTCCATTTAATATTAACTTCAAATCATCTGCTAGTATACCGTGATTTTTCTTACGCTCATCCTCTATCATTTCGTTAGCAATTTTATAAAACATTTCTCTGTCATCATGCTTAAAACTGCTAAATAATTTTTTTAACAAATCTGCTCGTGCCATTAGTCTTTCTCCTTTCAATTCATATCTTATTAGAGTTAGTGATAGAAAATCTACAATTCTTCTAACTTGGAGATAATAGTAATATTCACATTGTTATTTTTACAGAACTCTAAAAGACGTCTTTTGGCCAATCTACTAGGTGATGTATGTCCGTTTTCCCACCTGTTGATTGTTGAAAAGCTAATATCTAATTCATGAGCAAGTTTCTCTTGGGTAATTCCAAGTTCTTTACGAACTTCTTTAATAATATCTCCAAACATATTGTAGACACACCTCCACTAGTTTATTATTATAGCATATGCTATAGCGTTTTTTCAAGTAGACAATATCATTTATTTTTCTATTTAACATCCACGCTTGTGCCAGATTTAAACTCCACCGTGAATTTATCCTCATAAACCGTTATTTTCTCCACCATTCTTCTGACCAAGTTTTCATCATATTCCTCAATTTGCTCGGTCTGTCCAGCAAGGAACTGCTGCATTTCAGAAATTCGCTGTTTCATTCCTTCTCGCTCGGCATTATCCAACATCACCTTTTGCTTCATCTCACGCAGGCAGTCAATCTCATCGGCAAGGTCTTCATAATCCTGTCTGGCATTGGCTCGTTTCAGAAGTTCCTGCTGCATTTCATCTAGCTTAGCATCAAGGCTTTCTATTGAAGTTTCATATTCCAAAGCAAGCACCATCGCTATATTCTCCTCCAATGCAGAAAGCATATCCTCCTTGCCACCAAGTGCCATATTGATTGCCTTTACAACAGCATTCTGCAATTCATCTTCCTGAATGGTTGGTGCATCACAGCAGTCGGGACCATGCTCCACTCGGTTTACGCATCGCCATACCGTGGAGTGTTTCCCACGGTTATTCCAAGCAATTCTGCGATAAATATCACCACATTTTGAGCAGTAAACAATACTGGAAAGTGCGTATTTGCTGCTGTAAACTCGTTTCTTTCGGTTCGCCCCACTATGTAAATTGGCTCGTCTGAGCATCTCTTCCTGCACCTGCATATAAAGGTCACGGGGAATAATGGGGTCATGACTGTTCTCCACATAATACTGCGGAACAATACCGTTATTTTTTACTCGCTTTTTTGTGAGTACATCCACGGTATAGGTCTTTTGCAACAGAGCGTCACCGATGTACTTTTCATTTCGAAGAATTTTCTTGACTGATTCGGGACGCCACCTTACCTTTCCGGCAGCCGTTAAAATCCCATCCTCCATCAATCCGTCTCCGATTTGCTTTAGGATTGCGCCCTGTAGGTATTCACGGTAAATTCGTTTGACGATTTCTGCCTCGGCAGGCTCAATGATAAGGTGTCCGTCTTCGTCTTTGGTATATCCCATAAAACGATTATGATTGACCTGCACCTCTCCCTTCTGAAATCGAAACTGCATCCCCATCTTTACATTCTTGCTTAAGGACTCCGATTCCTGCTGTGCAAGACTGGCCATGATGGTCAGCAGAACCTCGCCCTTGGAATCCATTGTATTGATGTTTTCCTTTTCAAAAAACACAGGGATATTCTTTTCCTTTAACTGTCTTATGTATCGAAGGCAGTCCAAGGTATTACGGGCAAATCGGCTGATAGACTTTGTAATGATCATATCAATATGACCTTCCATACATTCAGCAATCATGCGGTTGAACTCCTCACGCTTTTTGGTATTGGTGCCTGAAATGCCATCATCAGCGAATATTCCGGCAAACTCCCATTCCTCATTTTTCTGTATAAAATTGGTATAATGCTCTACCTGTGCTTCGTAACTGGTAGACTGCTCATCGCTGTCTGTACTGACACGGCAGTACGCTGCGACCTTAAGTTTTGGTTTTACTTCTTTGTTTACCGTGTTGCCGACACGCCTTCTTGCTGGGATAACTGTAATGTTCTTACTCAATGGTTTCCACCTCGCTCTCTATTAAGCTGTAGGCATATTCCGCCTGTGCATATGGGTCTGCAAATTTCATCTTCACGGAAGGCATAGTAAATTTCTTATCTGCTGCCAGCTTTGGAGGAGTTTCCAATTCTCTGACCCTGCCGAGTGATGATGCCCTCGCCATTCGAATTTCTTCTGCCTTATCAAAAAGTTCTTTTTTAATGATAGTAGGATAAAAAGCATCTCCAAGGTAATGCGTATTTCTTAGCATTCTGCCTGCGCTTCCATGAAAAACATCAAGTCCTGCATTCTCAGCCGCAGGTTTCAAACCAAGTCCTGCAATGTAGCCGTCAAAAAGTTTTCTAACAACAGCAGCCTGTTTTTCATCAATCTCGGCTCTGCCGTTCACTATTTTATATCCGTAGGGTGTATGTGCCATTATCCCACCAGCCTTTCTTTTAATCTAAGTCCACATTTCAGTTCAAATACAATCTCTTCTCTTGAAAGCACTGTGATTCCAGCAACATGGGCAAGGAATAACTCATCCTCGTATTCTGTCAGCATTCTGCCGGAGGATATGGCTTTGATGAGTTTCTCCAAATCATCTACCTTTGTCCTATCACCGCTGACCGAAGTCATCAGCTGTCTTTTTTCTTCCTGCAATCGCTGTTCTTTGACTGTGAGGGCATTGTTTTCCTTATTGAAAAGTGCAGGTTCTAAAAGGCCACTCACCATAAGACTTGTCAGCACCTGCCTTTGTTCCATATTCTTTTCCAGCTTGTTTTCCATATCCTGTATCTGTAGGAGTTTGTTCTTATCGTCAAAACCCTGCAAGCTGTGAAGAAGCGGCTTTAGAATCACTTGCTCCCCAAAGACCAGTTTGTTCATCATCGTAGTAAATGCTGCCTTGATGCCCTCGTCTGTAATGTATTTCAGTGAGCAGGAATTATTATCCTCGATATGGCGATTGCAGCACCAAGCAATGTACTCTCCGCTTGGTTTGTAGTGTCTTCTTCGTTTGAATACACTGCCACACTCGCCGCACTTTATTTTGCCAGAAAAAGCATAGCGATTTTGGTATCGGCTTGTATTTTCGCCATTACCTTTTTCTTTGCCACGCTGATTCATTACCTCATTTGCAGCGTCAAAGACCTCGTGGCTTACAATTGCTTCATGATGCCCTTCGCACAAATATTGGTTTTCCATTCCATGATTTATATGCCTATTAAACTGGCTGTCCGTGTAGGTCTTTTGAAAAATAACATCTCCCGTGAACTTTTCATTGCGTATAATTGCATTGACCGTTCCGGGAGTCCATTTTCCACCTCTTTTGCTTGCTATCCCACGGTCATTAAGTTCCTTTGCAATCGCATGGGTACTTTTTCCTGCAAGCGTATCTTCAAACATCTGCCTTACCACAACTGCCTGCTCCGGCACAACTACCATCTTACCATCCACATTCGTATATCCATACGGTGGGTAGGAGATGATGAAAGTTCCATTCTGAAAGCGTTTCTGTACTGACCATTTGCTGTTTTCGGAAATAGAGACCGATTCGCTTTCCGCAAGACTGCTTAAAATGGAAAGCATCAACTCGCTCTCCATGCTGCCTGTGTTAATATTCTCTTTTTCAAAAATCACGGTAACATTTAGGCTAATCAGCTTTCTTACCAGTTCCAAGCAATCTGTGGTATTTCTGCTGAAACGGCTGATAGACTTTGTGATTATCATATTAACAAGACCTTTTTCGCAGGCAGCTACAAGAGAGTTCAAACCATCACGGCATTCCTTTTTTGTGCCTGTGATGCCTTCATCGTAAAAAATCCCTGCAAACTCCCACTCTGCATTGGATTTTATGTAATCCTCATAGTGTGCTTTCTGCGTATCTAAGCTGATAAGCTGTTCATCACTTGCTGTAGATACTCTGCAATAGGCAACCACACGGGTTTTCTTCTTAATAGATAAGGCTCTATTTTCTTCAATTTTTGTTATCCTTTTCATCAACTCACCTCACTTTCGGTATGGACATATTCCCGTACTAATCGATATATATCAAGTCATTTAGGGCATAATCTCCGCTAAATATGGGGAGAAAGTTTGGCGGTTTCTTGCGCTGATTTTGGTGAATTCATCCACGGAAATCAGGCCCTTATCGAGCAGTGTTTTTGTCATTTTCTGTGCCATACAATATTGATAATCACCACACAACTGTTCCTCCGTCATGCGTGATTTCATAAGGGCAGGGGAACTGCTCGGCTCTGTAATTTTCGTTACTGTTTTATTCTCATCATTCATTTAAAAAACACCTCCTACCTTATAGCCTTGGCAGGAGGTGCAATCTGACGGTTTCCTAATCTTTTTTATAGAAGCTGCATTCGTATCCATCCGCACGGAGAAGAAGCCCGGAAATCCAATGCGGAGTCCTGCCCATCTGTTCACACACAGCATCAAGGGAAGCTCCCATACCGCACTCTATAATCAGTTCATCATGAACATGACCGCAGATAAAGCAATGAGATAAAGTACGCATAGAATGTGCCAAAATATCTCTGCTGATTGCCTGCACGATATTCTCCACGAACTTGGGACCATAACTTTCGATGCGTTCCCATTTCTTTGTGCCGCCTACACCCTCATAGGTCACAGCCTCGCCACCGAAACGGTTCTCTCCCATGCACGGTTTCACATAGGAAATCCGTCTGCCGCTTGGCAGCTGAATGAACAGCATCCCGCTCTGGCAGAAAAAGCGAATGCCGTGTGTTTCCGCAGCCACTCTGTTCTTAACCGTATCCTTCACGCAGCGGTCAACATCCCACCAGAAACGCACAATGTTTGGATTGGCGTCTCTCCATGAATCCACCAGCGGCTGGAGTTCTTCCTCTGTAAGTCCCATATCCAAAGCCCCCATCGCTTTTAAGGCACCGACCGAGCCACCATATCCAAGTGCCAATTCTGCGATTTTTCCCTTCTGACGGAGATGCCCATTGACACCATGCTTTTCCACAGGCACACCAAACATGGAAGATGCTGATGCACAATAGATGTCCCCGTTATTTTTAAAGACCTCACTTCGCCAGCTTTCCTTTGCAAGATACGAAAGCACCCTTGCTTCGATGGCAGAAAAGTCCGCCACCACAAATTTCATATCAGTTCTTGGCACAAAGGCAGTACGGATAAGCTGTGATAAGGTATCCGGGATATCGTCATATAAAAGTTCCAGTGCAGTATAATTGCCGGACTCTACAAGTCCTCGCGCCTGTTCCAAATCCGGCATATGGTTTTGAGGAAGATTCTGCAGCTGTATCATTCTGCCTGCCCATCACCCGGAACGGTTGGCTCCGTAAAATTGGAACATTCCTCTCGCTCTGCCATCCTCACAGACTGCATTCTGCATCGCCTGATACTTCTTTACAGAGGACTTGGATAACTGTTGGCGCAGGAGCAGAACCTCCGCCAGTTCCTTGGGAGCCGTTTTCACTGCCTGTGCCACTTCCTTTTTTCCAAGACTGTCCATCTCCAGACCGTTATCCGCAAGCCACTGTTTCATCTGCACCACAGAGTTTGGGTTATCAAGGTCAGTCAGTTCCTGCATTTTTTCTGCCAGCTCCGCTTTGGATTTCGCATCAAAAGCAATGGCATTCTCCACCACATCCATATCAAGGGCAATGCCGCGGTCATTGATTTCTTGGTCGAGGTGGTATTCCTCCCACACGAAGTCAGGCACGGGGTATTTTTTCAGCCTGTCCTGTATGGACATTTCCACTTCAACATCTCTTTTGTTATAGAACTTGAACAGATTCCACTTTTCCATATCATGCTCCGGCAGATTGCGTGTTCTGCCGCCGTTGACCTTAGTCAGCTTGCAGGGAACACAGAAGTAGCGTATGAGATCTTTGCCTTCCTTCAGTTTCTGTTCTTCCAGCCCAAGCACCGTGCCGGCCCCGGCAAGAGATAACGGCAACCCCATATATGCCGACCAAACACATGAGCATTTCCATGCGGCTGGGTCAAGGTAATCTCTTACTGTGTCCTCATCGATGCTGTAACTGCTGAAGTAATGCGGATAGTTTCTTTTCAGCCATACCGAAAGACAGACCCTCTCGAATGAACTGTTAAATGCCCATTTTGTTACGCTATCATCTGTCAGTGCCTTAATAAATTCTATAGGAACTTTCTCGCCGCAAGCAGCATCTATCACCTGAACTGCTCCGCCATCAACGGCATATCCAAACAGCAGAATTTCAAAATTGGATGACTGCGTGTAACGGTACACGCCGCATTTCTGTAAATCAACATCTGAATACGTCTCTAAATCAATACTTATATATTTCATTTTCTCTCCATCCTATGAAAATTTAAGCGGTAAAGGTTTCCCTCTACCGCCCGTGTGTTATTTTAAATAGCCTTTTTCCTTCAACTTAGCAATTGTGTTTTTCCCTAATTTGTAAATTTCTTTGATAACCATATTGGCACAGTCCAAAATAGTATAGACAGCAATTACATAGATGAAAATAGCTCCTGCCGAAACTACTAACTGCTTTTGAAATTCATAACTGAACATCTTTCATCCCCCCTACGCTAAAAAGTCCTCATCATCAGCGGTCGCAAAATCATCCTCGGCACGGCTCTTGCCGCCAAGCGGCTCTCCGTCCTTAATCTTTTGGAGATTATTAAGACCACAGGCAATGCCCTTATTGCCGTTGGAGTTGAATGCATAGAAGTTGATGCTGGCACGGCCATACACACCGCTGTATACCTCACTGCGGTCGATGATAGGCTGGCGGTCTGCATCTACGATGCCCGGAGTAGCTGCACTGTTTGCATTGATGAAGTAGCTGTTTGCATAGGTTTCATCATCAGGACGTTCCAAATCGCCATCCCTCATTGGTGTCTTAAGTACGGAAAGAGCAGGCACAGTTTTGCCACTTCCCTTAAGCTTAGATTGACCCTCCTCATAAGCAGATTGAATAGCCGCTTTAATTTTATTGACGGTTACTGTATCGTCCTTAGGAATGATAAGGCTCACGCTGAATTTCGGTGCGCCGCCGTTGATGGATTTCGCATCCCATACATTTGCATAAGACCAGCGTGTTTTTACTCCTGTGATTACCTTTGTAGGGTTCGTATAATTTTTTGACATATCATTTGTCCTCCTTAAAATCGTTTGCTGCTGTATTCATAGCCGGACGCTTGTCCGACATCGGTACTAAGGTTGGCTTGCCCTGTGGCTTTTCAATAAAGCCGGAGAGCAGTTCTTCAAATCTTGTCTTGCCGAGCAGTTTGGTCATTGCCGTAATACCCAGAACCTTATGTTCATATGGGTCATATCCGGCATCCTTAACCGTATCCACCACAGCGGTTTCATTGACATATTTCCTGTTGGAGCGTCCTTCGACAATCTTCCAGTCTTTCCACCCCTTGCCGCTGACTGCCTGCTGCAAAGCGTATTCCTTGATATCACCTGCCCAAGATACCAGTGCATCAACTTTTGAAAGAATGGCCTCTATCTCATCATCTTCAAGGGTGGAAGGCATCTCAAAATCGTAACGCGCAAGTTCAAGGTTGTATTCGGCTCTCTTGCGGCAGGTGGCTTTTACCTTACAGAACTGACAGTGGTCTCCGGCTTTGTATTCACCCTCACCATTTGCCGCCAGCTGTGCTGTTGGACTCAGCACTTCATCCGCCCATTTCAGAAGTTCTTCTTTGGAAATGGTGTATGTGCTGACACTATCCCGCCTTGGCTGGAAGATAGTCATGGTCACCAAATCAATATCATAGATCCCGTCAAACAGTTGTAAGGCTCCCAGTGCATAGCACATCATCTGAGGATTCTTTTCTGCATCCACCAAAATTCCGACACCATACTTAAAATCAATGACGGTCAGCGTTTCATCTGCAACAATCACGCAGTCCCCAGTGCCGAAGCCCTGCGGCACCCATTTGGAAAAATCAAGATGCTGTTCAATTAGAACAATAGGGTCTTTGCATTTTTCTTTTGCCACAGCAAGCTGCTCCATCACATACTGGGCATACATATCCGAGCAGTCCGCCATTTCTTCATCGAAGAAAGTAAGGTTTTCTGTTGGATCTTTCGATTTCTGCCCCAGTGCTGTTTTCAGTTTGTGTTCGCAAAGGCTGTGGGCATCGGTACCCTGCATTGCAAACTCGCTTGTGGTGTCACCGACCTTAGCACACTGCAATGCCGATGGCGGACACTCCAGCCACCTGTGACTGGAGGATGCTGATAAGACTGCGTGGTCCAGACCGGTCTCTCTTGCACCTACAGTACAATTCACCTTCTGTTTATTGGGCATTCCCAAGTACCTCCACTTCAGCAAGCAGTGCCTTATATTCTGCTGGATTTATCCCGGACAGCTTTTCTGCACCATGCTTTGTAAGGATTGCTTTGACTTCTGCCGTATAGCCTTTGTGGGATTTATCCGCACACACGGCTCTGACATCTTCCAACGTGAGTGCTTTTTCTTCCGGCACTTCAGCTTTTGGCTCCTCGTTGGTTTTCTTCTTAACAGCAGTCTTTTTTACAGGCTGCATTGCGTCCTTTCCACTGCTGAACAAATCAGCCAGTTCTTCGGAAATACGTACCAAGGTTTCGCCGCACTTTTTGAGTTCATCCACGAGCATGGATAATTCGCTTACTTTACTTACGATGTCGCACCTCCTTCCTTAACCGTACAAATGGAAGCTTCTTTCACGTTGTCACCGGGTACAAGAATTGTGAGTTTCTGTTTTCTTCCGAGGAAGAAGCATAGAATACGTTCTCGTACACTAATACTACGGCAAGAAAGAATACCATCTGATTTTGCCTTCTTGGATACACTGATTTTCAAATTGTGTTCTATCTTTATCACCTCTTTCCGAGAGTGTTTTTTGACCCTCTACCTAATAGCCTTGAGAAAGTAATGAATCTGACGGTTTTGAAAAAATATAAATAAAAAAAATAAACCCACCAAGAAAATTCATCCTCAGTGGGCATCAAATTATCTATTCTATTTCCTAACTAAAGCATATAGTAAAACCGCTCCAACTCCGTAGGCTACATTCCTCTGATTCTTAATTGCCTGCATTTTTTTCTTCTCCTCGGACGCGTACGTTTTCAAGGATGCGTTGGCACCCTGCAATAAGTCCGTCTGCATCTGTGAGGTTTTCTTCAATACAGTCAGCTCGCTCTTGGATCTATATTAATAAAGTAGACACAAATACATGTTACTTGTTACAATAAATTACACACCCAAACGGAGGTAATATTATGGCTGACAAATCAACACGTTATGACGAAGAATTCAAAAAGTCTGTTGTGTCCCTGTTTAACAATGGTAAAACTCAGACGTCCCTGTGCAAGGAATACGGTATTTCCCAATCGGCCTTGGCCAAATGGATTAAACAGTATTCCACGGTTAAGACTGAAGATGGCGAAATTCTCTCCGCCAGACAGATTAAAGACCTACAGAAACGCAACTCCCAGCTTGAAGAAGAAAATATCATACTAAAAAAAGCGATTGCCATATTCACGCCACACTCAAAGAACGACTAGACGCCGTTCATAAGCTCAGATTCCAACACAACATCAAAATCCTGTGCAAAGTCCTGCGTGTAAACCGCAGTACATACTACAAGCACTTCCATTCTGCTCCGGCACCCCGAAGTCTGGAAAACCAGATCATTAAATCCTACATACTCCACATCTACGCTGACTACAAGAAAAGACTCGGTGCTTACAAGATTACATACGTATTGGAGCGTGATTATGGCATCAAAATCAGCGTTGGCAGAGTGTACCGCCTGATGAAAACCATGCAGCTACCACCAATGTCTTCCGTTAAGCCTTCTTTTGTTCGTGCTGCAGCAGACGAGGACGACTGCCCAAATCATTTAAAACAGCTCTTTACGCAAAAAGCTCCTAACCTTGCTTGGGTCAGCGACTTTACCTACATCAGAGCCGGTGGCAAATGGTATTACTTATGCATAATCATCGATCTTTTCTCAAGGAAAGTAATTTCTTGGCATCTTTCCGGCAAACCCGATGTAGACCTTGTCCTGAAAACATTTAAAAAAGCCTATGCAAAAAGGAATGCAACATTCGGCCTGATGTTCCACTCAGACCGTGGTTCCCAGTACACTGCATTTGCTTTCCGGCAGCTACTAGACTCTTTGAACGTCGTTCAGTCTTTCTCTAAAAAAGGCTACCCTTTTGACAACGCTGTATGTGAATCTTTCTTCAAATATCTGAAGAAAGAAGAAACTAACAGAAAGACATACCATACTTTTGAAGAATTGAAAAGCTCGATCTTTGAATATATAGAAGGCTACTACAATCCTAAGCGTCCTCATGGCGCCTTAGGCTACTTGACGCCCAATGAAGCTGAGGCTGCCTATGACAGCCAAATATCTTCTGCTTCTGCTTGATAACAAATTAGCTGAATTTGTGTCCACTTGCTTGACTATAGTGCACATCCTTTCGAATTCTTTCACTTTTTTTAACAGTTCTGCTAGCATATCCTTTTCTTCAAGTTGGCGTTTTAGCCTGATGTTTTCACGTCTAAGTTGCTCAAGTTCATCAACCTCATCGTCTGTTTTGTGATGTCCTCGTTTATCAAATAATGTGTTTTCACCACCTGCATCGTATTTCTTCACCCACGAATATACCTGGCTATAAGACACATCATAAAGTGATGCTGTATCTTTATAATTCCGTTCGTGATTTAAACAGTATTCAACGATTTGCTTACGTTCTTCAATAGTTGTTTTTCATCTCGCCTCTGCCATATAGACCTCCCGTTTCGAACAGTAGTCCTTAAGTTTTCTATTGGCATTATACAACGAAATCCATTCTCGTAGCTGGTGTGAAGAAGAAATATCATATTTTATTATCAAATCTTGTAAAGAACCCAAACCAGCGATATATTCTTCAACTACCCGAAGTTTGAATTCTTTTGTATAACTTTTGTTGCCTGAATGTTCCTGAAAAGCCATTATTCCATACTTTTCATATTTCTTAGACCATTCCATAATTGTCTTTTCCCTCGGTGTTCCAAGAGAAATACATATTTCTTTTAAGCTACGTGTGCCACTGCGATAATCCTTGCAGGCTTGCACTCGTTGTTCAATAGAATATTTGGATTTTCTAGGCATGAAAATACCCCCTAAGTAGATTTTGGTTATTTACCTTGTCTACTTAAGGGGTATCATATGAATATCCGAATGCTAATAAGGGCTGTTTACTTCTTAATATTTAGGCCCCCATGAACAGTTTGATATCGTCGTCTACGCTTCCGATACCCGCGATACCAAAAGTCTCAACAAGGACCTTTGCAACATTGGGTGACAAGAATCCCGGCAACGTCGGCCCCAGATGGATATTTTTCACTCCGAGGTAGAGCAACGCCAATAGAACAATAACCGCTTTCTGCTCATACCAAGCGATATTGTAGGCAATAGGTAGTTTGTTGACATCATCGACGCCGAAGACTTCTTTCAGTTTTAGTGCTATGACAGCGAGTGAATATGAGTCATTGCATTGCCCTGCATCCAATACGCGCGGAATACCGCCAATATCTCCTAAAGCTAGCTTGTTGTATCTATATTTTGCACAACCGGCAGTCAGAATTACCGTGTCTTTCGGCAGTTTTGTCGCAAACTCGGTGTAATATTCCCTTGACTTCATGCGACCATCACAACCGGCCATTACAAAGAATCTCTTAATCGCGCCTGACTTCACAGCAGCCACAACTTTGTCCGCCACGGCAAAGACCTGCTCATGAGCAAATCCTCCAACAATCTTACCGGTTTCAATTTCTGTCGGTGCCTTCAGTTTTTTTGCCATCGCAATGACCGTCGAAAAATCTTT
>ULPK01031374.1_pt1 | contig 18773 bp, 18 predicted proteins | sample 1953421 | NCBI WGS metagenome assembly ULPK01 (sample SAMEA4835627, study PRJEB28245) | human gut metagenome | biome: gut microbiome; material: fecal sample | place: Denmark | collected 2008 | reverse complement strand
CCTTCCCCAGCTGTATTCACACCAGCTTCCGAGTCCTATGTCATTTGTTTTTGCACCTTTCTTGGCGCAGTAATTAGCAAGTTCGTACACCGCCGTAATCGGTGCACCGCTATTTTGTGAGATCTCAATTGCACTTCCTAGATGGTCGCCGTGTGCATGGGTTACGAAAATGTCGTAAATGTTTTCAGGTTTATAATCCGGTACACAAACAAGAAACGGGTCTATTAAAATTTTTTTCCCGCCGGTTTCAATCTCAAACGCGCTATGACCCAGATATTTAATTTCCATTTTGCATCCTTTCCATCAACTTTCTCAACCTTTTATACTCTTTACCCCATTTTTGCATAGAATCAATTACAGGTCTTAATGTGTATCCAATATCTGTAAGATAATATTCTACTTTGGGAGGAAGGCCTTCGTATTCTTCCCTGACAACTAATCCGTCTTCTTCAAGCTCTTTAAGACAATTGGTAAGAACTTTTGCTGTACAGCCGATTTTATTTTTTAACTCGACAAATCTCATCTCTTTTTTCAAGAGTTCTTGTATTATTAAGATTTTCCACTTTGCTCCGACAAGCTGCAATACCACACTTACCGGATTTACAGCTAAATTCTTATACTGCATTTTGTTTATTTCTTCTTGTCTTTGTTATTATCGTCGCTGCCCCAGAGTTCTCTTAGTTTATCTTTAACTCCGATGCGTGAAAACCATTTTATCACAAGTCTTTCTTCATATCCAAGTCCGCCGCTTAATTTTGTACATCCATTTAAAGAATATACACCTTCTGAGATAGAAATTCGAACAATGAAATGGGGTTCCTGAAACCTTCCTCTATCCATCCAGATTTTTATATTATTGTACTTTGTAAAAGTTGTATTTCTGATGTTGTGAGCATCTGACTGCTCTTCTGTTATAAAACTTTTTAAGCTATCCTCTAAGTCTTTAAATGTTGCCACTTTAGTCTATCCTTAATTATTCAAACTATGTATAGGAGCTGGAATACGTCCGCCTCTTTCAACAAAATTTTTGGATGAAAGCTTATTAACATCCATAATAGGAGCTTCACCCAGAAGCCCGCCGAATACGACTTTTTCTCCCATTTTTTTGTTAGGAGCCGGAATAAGTCTTACTGCGGTAGTCTTTTTATTTATCATACCAATAGCCATCTCATCTGCAATCATACCTGCAATGGTTGAAGCCGGTGTATCTCCCGGAATAGCAATCATATCAAGTCCTACTGAGCATACGCAGGTCATGGCTTCAAGCTTGTCAAAAGTTAAATACCCCTTGTCAGCCGCTTCAATCATTCCGGCATCTTCTGATACAGGTATGAACGCGCCAGACAATCCGCCTACGTAAGAACTTGCCATAATTCCGCCTTTTTTAACTGCATCATTAAGCATTGCCAGTGCAGCTGTTGTTCCGTGTGCGCCGGCATGCTCAAGACCCATCGCCTGAAAAATCTGTGCAACACTGTCGCCTACAGCAGGTGTCGGGGCAAGTGAAAGGTCAATTACGCCAAATGGTACATTGAGTTTTTCGGCAAGTTTTCTTCCAACAAGTTCACCTGTCGTTGTAATCTTGTATGCAGTTTGCTTAATTTTATTAGAAAGTACACCTAAATCAGCATCTTTATGTAAATCCAAAATAGCCGCTCTAACTACCCCCGGTCCTGAAACACCAATATTGAGTGCACATTCTGGTTCTCCGTAGCCGCAGTATGCGCCTGCCATAAATGGGTTATCACTTACCGAGTTGCAGAATACCACGAGCTTTGCAGCTCCAAGTCCGTCTTTGTCAGCGGTGAGCTCTGCTGATTGCTTAATAATGTCAGCCATTTTTAATACCGCATCCATGTTTATACCGGCTTTTGAAGTTGCAACATTAACTGAAGAACAGAGTCTGCTTGTTGATGCAAGAGCCTCAGGTATTGATTCAATAAGTCCTAAATCTCCTTGTGTGAAACCTTTTTCAACTAGTGCAGAAAATCCGCCGATAAAATCTATTCCAAGGCTATCAGCGCAGCCATCCAGAGTTTTTGCGATTTTAACATAATCCTTATGGCTGCACGATTCACCCAGAAGAGAAATTGGAGTCACTGCTATTCTTTTGTTAACAATAGGTATGGAATAATCATTTTCAATATCATTCGCATATTTAACAAGATTGCCTGCATATTTATCAAGTTTGTATTTAATTTTGTCGCAGACTTTGTTAACATCTTCGGAAAGACAGTCTCTCAAACTTATTGTAAGCGTCACAGTTCGTATGTCGAAATTGTGAAGCTTAATCATGTTTATTGTTTCCAGAATTAAGTTTTCATCAAATATAGTCATTACGCTAAAAATTATAACATATTTTATAAAAAATTTGAACATTAAAAATCTTTTTTATATATAATAATATTTACCGGAGGTATAAATAAAAATGCTAGTTGTAATGAATAGCCACGCTACAGAAAAAGATATTAAGCGTGTAGAGTTGTTTATAGAATCGAAAGGGTTTGAAGCGCGTGTATCGCATGGAGAAGCACGAACTGTTGTACATGCTATTGGTGTAAAAGAAGTTGACCAGAGAGATTTTGAACTTTTACATGGTGTAGATGAGGTTATTAAATTATCAACTAATTACAAACTTGCAGCGCGGGCCTGTCAGGGTAAGGATACTGTTGTTGAAGTTAACGGGGTTAAGTTCGGGGACAAATACACCGGTTTGATTGCAGGGCCGTGCACAATTGAGTCTTATGACCAGATGGATGAAACTGCACAGGAGCTTTCTGAATCCAATGTTAAGATTATCAGAGGCGGTGCATTTAAACCTAGAACAAGCCCTTACGCTTTTCAAGGACTTGGTGAAGAAGGATTAAAGATTATAAGAAGCGTTGCTGATAACCATGGCATGGCTGTAACTTCTGAGATTATGGAAGTATCACAGCTAGAAATGTTTGAAAAATATGTTGATATTCTTCAGGTTGGCGCAAGAAATATGCAGAATTTCAATCTGCTTAAAGAACTCGGGCATGCGCATAAACCGATAATTCTAAAACGCGGGCTTTCTTCAACATATGAAGAATGGCTTATGTCTGCAGAATATATTATGGCCGGAGGAAACAATCAGGTAATCCTTTGTGAAAGGGGGATTAGAACTTTCGAAAAATATACAAGAAATACTCTTGATTTAACTGCGATACCGGTTATTAAGAGATTAAGCCATCTTCCTATAATCGTAGACCCGTCGCATGCTACCGGGTTAAGAGATAAAGTTGAACCTATGTCACGTGCTGCTGTTGCAGCAGGATGTGACGGCTTAATTATTGAGGTCCACTATGACCCGGACAGAGCCGTTTGTGATGGTGCGCAATCATTATATCCCTGGCAGTATGATCTTCTTTATAAACAGATTAAACAGATTGCGCCGATTGTCGGTAAAGAGATTATTTAACGCTTAGATAGAATTTATACATCAGACGTGTTAAATCGTCATTTGCGCGGATAGCACCGATTAGTTCTGTACGCAGTTCATCAATCGGTTTTAATTGCTCGAACATATAAAGCTCATAGATTTCTACATTAAGCGCCTTTGCAATTTTACCTAAAGTGTCCGGTGTAGGATAGAACTTACCTGTTTCAATATAACTTATATTAGATGTGCCGATTTCAATCTTCTCTGCCAGCTGCTCCTGAGTAAGTTTATGAGATTTCCTAAGTTCTTGTATCCGTCTGCCCAGTCTTTTCTTAATATTGTTCATTACAACATTATCTTTATATTTTAAAAGAAAATAAATAGTATAAAATGTGATAATATGGTTTGATTTATGTTATGATATTGTATAGGATATATGATATTTAGAGAATACTTTTATGAAAAATGAGATCGTTGCTAAAGTTTCAATAATTATTCCCTGCTATAATCAGGCAGAATATGTAGGAGAGTCTATTGAGTCTGCATTGAAGCAGACTTACGAAAATCTAGAAATAGTTTGTATAAACGACGGTTCAACTGATAACAGTAGTGAAGTTATTAAATCGTATGCAGAAAAATATAAAAATATAGTATTTCTTGATGAAAAAACTAACCGCGGTGTTTGCTGTGCGAGAAATATGGCAATAGCAGCATCAAGCGGAGAATATATTTTACCTCTTGATGCTGATGATAAGATTGAACCTCAATATGTCGAAAAAGCTGCAAGGGTTTTGCACAACAATCCAAAGGTTGGTATTGTTTACTGTAAGGCTGACTTTTTTGGCAGAAAGCATGGATTATGGAAACTGGAAGAGTTTGATAAACGAAAGATTATTTTTGAAAATCAAATATTTAATTCCTCACTTTTTCGGAAAAAAGATTTTAATGAAATCGGCGGTTACAAAGATTATATGAAATATGGCTGTGAAGATTGGGATTTGTGGCTTTCTTTTGTTGAAAAAGGGTTTGAAGTTCACAGAATTAATGAAGTTCTATTTCATTACAGAAAGTCAAAAACTAATACCCGTTCGGATGAAGCTTTTCCACATACAGATGTTATAATTTCAGGACTTTTCAACAACCATATCAACGTGTTTTTGGAAAATGATGAATTTTATACGCGTGTATTTACTGATTTTTCTACAAAATACAAAAAATATAAGAAATTATTCAATAATCTTTTGATAGCTGTAATAGTAGAAGCTCTTGTTATTTTAGCAATGATTATTATTGATTGAAAAATTCAATAATTTTTTCGGCAATCAAAAGAGCAGAATTCTGGTTCTGTCCGGTTATTAAATTTCCGTCAACTTCTACATGTTCTGCCCATGGTTTTTCTGCTACAAATTCTGCGCCCAGATTAATAAGACAGGTTTCAAGAAGAAAAGGAACAAGCTCTTGAAGTTTAACAATACCTTCTTCTTCGTTAGTAAAGCAGGTAACACGCTTGCCTTTGACGATATCTGTGTTAACAAAAGCAGCAGGACCGTGGCATACTGCGCTTACAAGTTTGCCGCTCCGGAAAAAGTATTCAACAATTTCTGCAACTTCTTTGTTCTCTGCAAGGTCAAACATAGGGCCGTGGCCGCCCGGAAAATACACGCCGTCAAAATTTTTATAATCAACTTCAGAAAGTTTTTTAGTTTCCCTTAGCACTTTTATGCAATCATCCCATTCTTCTGGATTTGAACAGGACATTGATTTTTCATCCACAGGTGAAAGGCTGCCGTTCGGACTTGCAACAGTTACATTAATGTCTGATTTCTGGAAAACAAGGTATGGTACTGCAAATTCTTCAAGATAAACTCCTGTATTTTGGATACAGTTACACTGCGGCGCTCCGCATTCGCAGCCTGCATAATTAGTTGTAATTATTAGTAAATTCTTCATAGGTAATTCCTTATATATATTTCATTAAAATGTTCATCAAATCTTCTTTTTTTCTCAAACCGCTGAAACGTTCAACCTCTTTTCCGTTATTAAATACCAGAAATGTAGGAAAAGAATGTACGCCATGACGTATTGCAAGCTCTGCATTATCGTCTGTATTAACTTGTCCTATCCAGACTTTATCCATTTGTTTAAGTTCATCTTCCTGTTTTTTGCAGTAACCGCACCAGGGAGCAAAAAATTCGACAAACTTCAATCCGGTCTTTATCTCATCATTAAAGTTTTCATTTGTTAATTCTTTTAGCATAAAAAATTCCTCCTAAATAAGATTAGGAGGAATTGATTTAAATTTCATTACCGAACTAGACAGTTCTTTTTATGAGTTTTTCTATATGATGCATAATTTCATTATTATAACCGCTTGAAAGGTTTCTTGGATTTACAATCTTCAGAACTTCTTCCATACTCATCAGTTTATGCGGAAGGCATAGGAATTTTCCTGCAGCAGCACGGATATCTGCAAGCGCCTGTTTTAATGCCTCATTAGGATTAGGAATATCACGTCTGCTTATGTCGATTAGCTTTCCGGATTTTCTGAGTTCTTCAATCTGTTTAATTTCTTTCTGGCCGTTTTCTTTTGTTTGTCTAACAGCGTCAATTGAACCCATAAGGTTGATGTAGTTTTGGGCATTATTAGCGGTTTTGTCTAAAGAGTTTTTGACCACAGAGTGATTTTGATCCATGTAATATCTTGCTGTTTGCATACGTGACATGCCTTCACTCTTTTGCCACAATCCCTGACCATACTCGTATCCTTCTTGATGTTTATTTGACCAGTCGTTATATTTATTTATTGCATCTGTTACATCTGCATCACGTGTTGTAAGTTGTTTTTCCAATTCTTTTCTTAATTCTTGTTTTTGTTCTAAAAATTTTCCAAGTTTTTTGTCAAGAACTTTCAAAGAATCTTCCCTGTTCATAGATGGCATTTCGTCAATTGTTCTACGCATTTTGCCATCGTAAGTTTTATAGTAAGATGTTGTGCCTAGAATATCCCCAGAAGTTTCTGCATAATACCCCTTATTTTTTGTATAGATTTCTTCATTATCAGGAAGCATATTTGCATAAATATCTATACGTTCTTTATTTGCCATTTTTCCGGTATTATTGCTTTCCCAGCTGTACGGCTGGTATTCCATACGCCAATTGCCGTTATTTTGTGCTGATTTGTCTGTAAAAAGACCTTTGAAATTTGTATTTGTATTAATTGCTTGTATCTTCATAATTACTAACCTCTCTTAATTACCTTAATTCCTTGTTTTGCATAGAAGTTTTTCAACTCATCAAAAAGCGGAATAAGTTTAGCCTTGCAATCTTCTATAAAAGATTTCTTTTCTGCAACTTTTCTATCAATATTTGAAACATCTGTTTTTAAAGCTGCAATATATTCTTTCATATTTTTAATAGTTTTTGCACATCCTGCCTGAATTGATTTAAATTCGGCAATTGTATCCTGAAGTTTCTTATGTTCTTCTTTTAATGCTTTTTTAGATTCAGACATTCTGTAAGCTTGGTCTTTTTCACTAGTGATGTTTTTGTATGTTTCCGGGGTGTTCTGGTATTTTCCGTATTCTAAAGTTTTGTCTTGTTTGTTGTGCATTCTTACAGCAGCGGCTCCATACATACTTTGTTCATTTATAGCACCATCGCTGGCAAGCTGGCCTAATTCTTTATAAGGTTTTTCGAGTTTTTCTAAATCAGTAATGTGTTTATCAATATTTACTTTTAAATCCTGCTGAGCTCTTAGTTCTTGTTCTGTATTGCTAATACCTGAAAGAATTTTTTCTTTTTTAGTACTTAAGTCTTTTACTTCATCTTCAGCGGTTTCCTTTAACCATCTCAAATGGCCTCCTTTATCGTACATCTGTATACATGCATCAGCCTGCCACTGCTGGTATTTTGCATCTGCTATATCTGCAAATCCACCCATTTCTCTTCTGTAATAATAATTTCTGATAGCTTTATAATCTTCATTATAATCAACTCTCTGTGTTCCGAAATAATTTTTGCTTACTTCGTCTATTTCAGGATAAGCAGGTTCGTTGTCATAAACAACATAATCAACTTTTTCTTTTATAGCGTCGGAAATAGGCTCCATCGGGTCTGCAAAATAAGCCTGTGAAGTTTTATTCACATGATAAGCTCCCAGAGTTTGTTCAACACTTGAATTTTTTTGCCACAACTTATTGTTCTTTAATGTGCTTTCATTGTAGTTGTACGCAAACTGTCCTTTAAAATTTGGTTTAGATAAAGTACTGCTAATTGGTGATATTTTCATTTTAACCTCCTTAATATCGATGCAAAATTTCCTCGTGATGTAAAAAATATATTGGGTATATGTTAGAACAAACATATATTTTTTGCATGTTAATGTTCATAAAAATTTACAAAAGAAAAAAGAAGGCCGGAGCCTTCTTTTTAAATGGTGTCGATAGGGGGAGTCGAACCCCCAAGGATTTCTCCACATGAACCTGAATCATGCGCGTCTACCAATTTCGCCATATCGACATATTATTAAATTTTCAATTGCCGGGTTGGAAGTTAGTTTCACTTAGGCGAAACGGAGCTCTCGCTCCCCTCCATTGGCTTTTTGCAAATCCCTTATATGGATTTATATTCTACGCAAAACGTGACATTTAGTCACCTTTTGCTGTTCGCCAACGGAGTCCTTGCCATATCGACATATTATTATTCTATTACAAAAATATTAAAAAGTTAATATCGGTTCCAGATGAAATTATTACATTTTGCGTTATAATAAGGGCGGTAATAAATGAGGGGTTAATTATGAAAATTGTATACTTTGATGTAGAGAATTATGAAGAAGAATTTTTAAAGGAAAATAATGACGGAAAATATACTTATTTTCTTGAGCAGAATCCACTTAATGATCTTTCTCCTATAAAGAAAGAATACGAGGATGCTGATATAATTTCTGTTTTTACAACTTCAAGAGTTAACAAAAAAGTTCTGGAACAGTTTAAAAATCTTAAATTAATAGCATTGCGTTCGGTAGGGTTTAATCATATTGATACAGATTACTGTAAAGAACACGATATTGCAGTTGTTAATTCTCCGGGGTATGGAAATATTACTGTTGCAGAATTTGCGCTGGCTTTGCTTCTTAATGTTGCCAGAAAAGTTACAGAATCGTATACAGATTATAAAAACGGGTGTGTCAAACCTGAAAATCTTATAGGAACTGAACTATGCGGTAAAACTGTAGGTATTGTTGGGCTTGGAGCTATCGGCTCTGCTTTTGCTAAAATTGCTCACGGTCTTAGCATGAATATTCTCGGATTTGATAAATATGAAAAAGAAGAATTAAAACAAAATTACGGAGTAAAATATACGGATTTTGATACTTTGCTTAAAGAGTCAGATTTTATTTCTATTCACGCTCCGCTTACAAAAGACAATTATCATATGTTTGATGAAGAGAGTTTCAAAAAGATGAAAAAGACTGCGATAATTGTTAATACAGGACGCGGAGAACTTATTGATACAAAAGCGCTGTATGATGCAATCGTGAACAAACAAATTGCAGGTGCAGGGCTTGACGTTCTGGAAAAAGAAGAAACAATAACGGATTTTGATTACATTGTCGGTCTAAACAGACTGGATAAATTTACTCTTGAACAGACAATAATCAATTCTCAGCTCTTCCGTCTGGATAATGTAATCGTTACTCCGCATACTGCTTTTAATTCGCGTGAAGCTATTCATAGAATTTTACGTACAACAATGAGCAATATTAACGAGTTTAGCTCTGGAAATATTCAAAATAATGTAATAAAAATATAAAAGGGCTTATTATATAAGCCCAAGACATGTTATTATTTAAGTAATGGTTCAAGAGTGTGCTATACACATAGAGATTTGGACAGATACCGTCCTTAAGGTGTACTCCTCATATTTGTTCTAATTTATCCAGCTAGTGAGCCGTGGAATGTTCTTGAAATGACATCATCTTGTTGTTCTTTAGTAAGCTTTATAAAGTTTACTGCGTAACCGGAAACTCTTACTGTTAATTGCGGATATTTTTCAGGATGTTTTTGAGCATCTAACAAAGTATCTCTGTTAAATACGTTTACATTTAAGTGGTGGCCGCCTTTTTCAACATATCCGTCTAATAAGTTGATTAAATTTTCTTCTTGCTGTGTTGTCATTTTGTTTTATCTCCTTTTATGTATTTCATTCTTTACAATTTTATTATAACCCATGTAAAACGACATTTCTGTTGTTTTAACAACAAAAATGTCGTGATAAAAAATATTTTTTTGTTAATTAGAATTTCATAAAATTCATATTATGTTTAACAAGATATGTTTTAAGATCCCGTTTAATTTCTGGTGCCAGAATGTAGAGTACAATAATGTTTGGCACACAGAGAGCAATCATCATTGCATCAGTAATATCAATAACTGATTTAACATTCATAGCAGAACCGATAATAATAAATAAGCAGTAAGCAAGGTTAAAGAACAATACTCTTTTCTTGCCTTCTCCGATAAGGAAAGTCCATGCTTTTTGCCCGTAATAAGCCCACGAAATAAGAGTAGAGAGGGCGAACATAACTGCAATTATAGATAAAATAATCGGGAAGAATGGAATAACTGATTGGAAAGCATTAGATGCAAGTTCAATACCAGAAATTTCTTTTGCAGCGTGTGTGCATGCGCCTGAGAAAACTATTGCGAATGAGGTGAACAAGCATAATACACCTGTTAAAAATGTTTCAATCAATGCAACAAAACCTTGTGATACAGGTTCTTTTGTCTGTGCTGTAGCATAAACAATGGCAGCAGCACCTGTACCGGCTTCATTTGATTGTACAGAACGTCTTAAGCCGATAATAATTGTTCCGAAAATACCTCCGGCTACGGCAGTAGGATGGAATGCTTCTTTTAAAATAAGCATTATTGCGTGAGGAATGTTCATAAAGTTAGCAAAAATAACTATAAGTCCTGAAACAATATAAAGAATACACATTGTAGGTGTAAGAATAGTTGTAACTTTAGCTATGCTCTTGATACCTCCCACAATAACCATACCGATAAGTATTGCTACAACAAGCCCTACAAGCCAGGTATGACCATCTAAAAAGCTGTGGCTTCCTCCTGTAATAAATACAAGCTGGTGAGCAGTCTGGTTAATCTGAATCATATTACCGCCTGTAATACCGCCTCCAATACAAAGTATTGCATAAAGTACTGACAGAGGCTGACCGAGCCAGCGCATTTTCTTTCTGGTCAGTCCGTGTGCAATGTAGTGCATAGGACCGCCTGACACAGAGCCGTCAAGGTTAAATCTTCTATATTTTACTGCGAGAGTAGCTTCAACAAATTTAATAGACATACCGAGCAGTGCACCTGCAAAAATCCAGAATGCAGCACCTGGTCCGCCTATAGAAATAGAAATTGCAACACCTGCTATACTTCCTATTCCGATTGTTCCTGATAATGCTGTAGCTAAAGCTTGAAATGATGAAACTTCACCAAATCCGTCATGATGTTTCTCGGATGGTTTTGCTATTACATCAATTGCGTGTTTAAATCCCCAGATAGAAATTCCTTTAAAATAAAAAGTAAAGAAAAATCCTGCAATAAGTATCCAGAAAATAATTAACGGAACATCGCAGCCGCAAATTTTAATAGGGATGAAGATTAGGTCTGCTACTGCGTCGGACACCGGGGCGATATATTTGTCCATAAAGGCATCAACACCCATTGCTTGAGCCGGTGCAAGCGACATCAGCATTGTAAATAACATCATCATAAATCTCTTCATAAGCATTTCCTTAATTTAACTACATTCGACTAATGAATAATCTCTCGCATTCTCTAATTGTAGCAAAAACATGTCAAGTCATTACAAAATCTTTACATAATAGGGCTTTTGTAACATTTTGTGATAAACTTTCTATAAAAGGGGATATATATGAAAAAATGGGTAAAGGTAACTGCAAGTGCAGTTTTAGGTTCAGCAGCCCTTATGTATGCAGGGTTTCTTTTTGTTCTTCCAAATGTTATTGATTTAAATAAATATAAAACGGAGGTTCAAAATTTAATTAATGAACAAACAAAGTTAAATATAGATTTTCAAAATCCGAAAATTATAACAACTCCATTGCTGGGAGCCGGTGTAAAAGCGGATAATATTACAATTAAGCTGCCGGATGATTCAATTTTATTTTCAGCAGACAGCATTAAAACAAGGATTGCATTGCCCAGCCTGTTTTTATTGACAGTAAAAGTTTCCTGTCTTGATGTAGAAAAACCTTTTATTAATCTTGAGATTAAAAATAACGAAAATTTTAAAATTGTTCAGCTCGTAGAAGATATGCTTAACGAAGGAAAAGAGCAGCGTCTTGAAGAAGGAAAACAAACTGTTCAGGCAGAAGCAGAAGGCCTAAAATTTAATCCGGAATGGATAAGAATAAAAGTCCCAGCTGTAAAGCTTCATAACTACAGGGTTCTGGTTAATGATTTGAAGTCAAAACATTATCTTGACCTTAAAGGTGAAGAACTTGTACTGGGATATTTTAACGGCAAGACTGCAAAAGTTAAAACTTATGCAGAACTATACAGCGACGAAAATAAAAACATTACTGCAAATGTTAATCTTAATACATTTTTGCCTGAATTTGGAACAAAACTCGATAAAGAGGACGATCCGGCAGAGAGAGTCGATATTCCTTTTGTAAACCCTGTTACAATGTATAGAAACTATGATTTGAAAGCTAATCTTGATACAAAATTAAGAATAAGAAATCACGGTAATCAATTATCTTCATTCGGGCATTTTAATATTGACGGTATAACATTAAAAGTTGCGGACTTAGAGCTTCCGGAAAGTTATCTTCATGCTGACACTTTTGGCAGCAGTGTTAACCTCGAAACAAATATTTATCCGGTAAAAGATCAGTATATTAATTTGGCCGGTAATTTAAATTACGGAAAACATCCGAAAGTTGATATGTCTATAAGGACAGGCACAATAAAATTTAATGACCTTCTAATTCTATCAAAAGCATTTCTTGATTCTCTGCACATTAAAAATGAACTTGCGGGTTTCAGGGCAGAGGGATACTTAAATGCAGACTGCCGTATAAAAACGAATTTTAAGAAACTTAATTCTTTCGGTTCAATTCTTGTAAGCAATGGCGGCGTGAATGTTCGAAATCTTGGCAGAGTTTTATCTAAAGGTAATATAAATATTAAACTTGATAATAATATTCTGGATGTTAGAAATTCAAGTATCTTAATCGGCGGATCTCCGCTTTATATAGACGGGAAGATAGATGAAAAATCTGTTGCAGATATTAACATAAGTGCTGATAAACTTCCTCTTGCAACCCTGTTTAACGCATTTGCACCGGAAGATATGAGAAAGAATTACAATTTCAAATCAGGAAATGCAACACTTAAACTTAATATTACAGGAAAACTTAAAGATGCCACAGCCGGCCTGAAATTCGGCCTCAATAATCTTAGTGTTTCTGATAAAAGCATGAGTGTTTATAACGAAAAATTAACCGGTGATTTTTTAATAAAAGCAAAAGAACTCTCAGGTAAAATTGATAATGATAACTTTAGAGTTTATCTGCCTTCTACAGCTTCAAAAATCGCTGTCCCAAAACTTAACATAGAAGTTGCAGATAATAACATTACAATAAAAGAAAACTCTATTCTGTTTAATGATAAATCGAGTTTGAAATATTCCGGAGGAATAGTTGATTATAACAAATTAAAATCTATTAATTTTAATACTAACGGTTCAATAAATACAGACGATTTAATTAAACTGATAGGGAGAGAGTTTAAACCTTTTATTCACTCTCAAGGCTCTATTCCTGTAAAACTTACATTTGACGGAGATAGACAGAAACAAACACTTTTTGCGCAGGCAATGTGCGACAAGGAAAATTTCCTTACGCCTGTAGATTTTAAAAATACAGCAGGTCTGACAACAACTATTCAGTCAGTTGTCGATTTCAAACCCGGAAGAATAAAGATTAAAAAAACAGGTCTGTTTAAACGAACGGTTAACGTGGATGAAGATGGCAACGAAATTGTAAAATTGGATGAGATTTTCGGTATTGACGGAACAATTGCAGGTGACAGAATTAATCTTATAAAGATAACTATGCCTAAGGCTATGAGTGGTAATATTTATGCCTTTCCGCAGTCAGAATTCGGCCTCAAAGGACGTGCATTTGTATTCGGCGAATTGAAATCACCTAGATTAAGAGGCGGATATGAAGTTACAAATCTTTCAATACCTGAACTGCTTCTTACCTTGAAACAGGCCGATTTGGATTTTAAAGGACACAGTGCAGATTTTGCTGTAAGAGATTTGATGCTGAATGGCTCAGATATGCAGATTAACGGAACCTTTAGCACTCTGCCGTCGACAGATTTTGAAATATCAAAGCTTGATGTATCTTCAAAATATCTGAATGTTGATAAAGTTATGAATGTCAGTGAGAGGGCTTTAAAATATGCACCAAAAACTCCTGCTAAAACTTCTGCAAGCTCGCAGCCTGCTGATATTCCTGTAATTATTTACAATGGTTCAATTAACTTTGCAAGAATTGTTACTGGAAATATTGATATCAGAAACACTCAGGCAGGTATTTCACTTGCTAATAATATATTTAATATAAGAAATCTTAGAACCAGGGCTTTTAACGGAAGAGTCAGAGGAAATATTTCTATGAACCTGATTTCTTCATTATTAAATATAAGACTTCGCGGAAACGGTGTAAACGTTGAAAAGGCGCTGCTTGATGCTGCCGGCATGAAAGATACACTTTCAGGTACAGCTTCTTTTGATACAGATATTTCTCTTAAAGGCGCAACGTACGAAGAGCAGATGAGAAGTCTTAAAGGGGATGTTAATTTTGATGTTAGAAACGGACAATTCGGGCCTTTTGGCAAGCTTGAAAACCTGATTATTGCAGAAAATATAAGAGAATCCCAGCTTTTCCAAACCGCACTGGGCGGAGTAATAAGCGGACTTACAACAATCGATACAACTCACTTTGCGGAGCTAAAGGGCACTTTGAGTTTTAATGACGGTATTTGTAATCTTAATCCTATAACATCTCTGGGTAATATTTTGAGTTTACATATTGCAGGCGAATTTGATTTGCTGAGAAATTATGCTGATATGAAAGTCCGTGCAAGAATGGCCTCTCTGGTTTCTAACCTCCTTGGCCCAATCGGCGCAATTAATCCGGCAAATCTTATTAACAGTGCTGCGAGCTTAAATATTGTTACAGCAAAAGCATTCTCTATTTTCTGCGAAATGATTCCGGAAGATGATATGAGTGCAATACCGAGTTTTTCAAACAAATATGTTGATAACGCTGCAACAAAATTCCAGCTTGTAGTGAGAGGAGATGCTGCAAAACCGCTTACACTTGTCAAATCGTTCAAGTGGCTTGCAACCGAAACAGAATACCAGAATGCAGTTGAATACGTAAACTCAATTCCGGAACCTGTTGAAGGAAGCGAAGCCTCTACAATCGAAGAACTTGTGCAGGAAGTTGATGCTGAAAAGAAAACATTAAGATACAAGGTTAAAAATCTGTTTAAGAGGGATAAGGATGCTGAAAAAACTGACAGGTAAAGCACTTATACATACAATATTAATAATAACGTCGCTGCTGTCGATATTTCCTTTTATATGGCTAACCTCGACCTCACTTAAAGGTCTTGGTGAAGATATCTTTGCTTACCCTCCGCATTTAATCCCATCTGATTTTACTTGGGCTAACTATGTTGATGTATGGCACAGGGTTAATTTTATGGGATATTTCTGGAATAGTGTAATTGTTGCAGCGCTTACAGTTATACTAAATCTGGTTCTATCATCGCTTGCTGCATATCCTCTTGCAAGGATGAGTTTCAAGGGGAAAAAGTTTTTTTTCTTTGCAATTCTTGCAACAATTATGATACCTTTTCAAGCAATAATGCTTCCTGTTTATATAATTACGTTGAAATTACATCTTATAGACAGTGTGAATAATGTTATGGGATATATCGGTCTTGTAATGCCTTTTGCTGTAAGCGCATTCGGAATATTTCTTATGCGTCAGGCATTTATTAAAGTTCCGAAAGAAGTTGAGGAAGCTGCAATCGTTGACGGCTGCAATGTCTTTCAGATGTTTACAAGAGTTGTAATCCCGATGGTTAAACCTACTCTTGCGGTGCTTGCGGTATTTACGTTTATCGGTTCGTGGGGGGAATTTCTCTGGCCGAGTATTATGCTGACAAAAGATGCTATGTACACACTTCCGGTGGGGATTAATAACCTGCAGGGAATGTTCTCTTCTAACTGGAGATTTATTGCAGCAGGTTCAATAATTTCTACAATTCCGATAATAGTGTTTTTTCTGATGATGCAAAGATATTTTATATCAGGAGAAAATGACGGAGCTGTAAAGGGCTGACTTTTTCTTAGTATCATATAAGCTCCTTTTAATCTTATTGTAGTATAAGAGGCTGATTGGGTGATAAATATTTTGTATACAATATAGCCAGAGCTCTAGATGTATCAATTGACAAGCTTGTGGCAGAAGTTAATTAAGCTTCACTTTCAGCGGGAAGCTGATTTTTAGGGATATATTCTTCAATTTCTTCCTGTGGGAGGTTAATCGGCAGTCTGAAACCAAATGTTGAACCTTCTCCTTCTTTAGAGTTTACAAAAACCTGACCGTGGTGATGTTTTTCAACAGTAACTTTTACAAGGTGCAGGCCAAGCCCTGTACCTTTAACAGTGTGGGTTGCATTTTCGCATCTGTAAAATCTGTCAAAGACTTTCTTCTGGTCTTTATCAGGAATGCCAGGCCCCTGATCTTCAACGCTTACTTCAACATATTCACCATCACGTGAGCGTTCTACGCGAACCTTTATCCTCTTGCCATCAGGGGAATATTTTATTGCGTTCGATAAAATGTTCATAAACGCACGTGAAATGCTGTCTATATTTACAAATATCTGAGGTAAATCCGGTTCTTTCATAATAGAAATTGTTAAATCGTGCTCTTTTGCGAGTACCTGAACCTGATTTACTGCATCTTCCACAATCTCTATTATATCTGTCTTAGTTTTTTCAAGTTTAACATTCTGTGCTTCATAGCGTGAAAAATCAAGAATATCATTAACCATTCTGTTAAGTCTTATAATTTCCTGATTCATAACGCCTATAAATTCTCTCTGGGTGTTGAAATCAAAATCGTTACCATAGCTGTAAAGGGTATCTATATAACTTCTTAATACAGTAACAGGTGTTCTGAGTTCGTGAGAAACATTTGAAATAAAGTTAGATCTGAGCTGGTCCATCTCAACATCTTTTGTAACATCAATGAGTACAATAATATATCCGACATATGAGTTTGAGCGTGTAAACATCGGAGAAATCAGGCATTTCAGAATTCTTCTGTCAATTTCAATATTGAAAGGTATCGGAGCACCGTCATCATCAAGCGGGGTATCTTTGAACTGTGTAATTTTATCTGCAAAACAGAATTCTCCGCTTGAGTCGCAGAACTGCTGAATTTGTGTATGCAAAATATCTTCTTCTTCGACTTCCAAAAGTCTTTTTGCGTAGTTGTTAACCATAATAACTTTATCGTGGTTATCGCATACAACTACACCGTTAACAATACTCATCAATACTGATTCAAGTTTGTTGCGTTCAAATGTCAGACTTTCAATTGTTTGTTCGTTGTATCTGCTCAGGCGTTCCGACATGTCGTTGAATGCGCTGTATAGTTCTTTAACTTCACTGTCGACATCTTTGTCATCAATCATATAGCCAAATTCGCCGGTAGAAATTTTTTTAACACCCTGATGAAGTTTTCGGAGTTCTCTTGTGATTATTGAGGAGTTCATATAAATGATTCCGACAATAACAAGCCATGCTAGAACAAAAACAACTGCAAGAGATGTTTTAGATGTTGCAGAAACTCTGTCAATAATACTTCCGCTGAGCCCGACCGTAACAGACCCTACATTAACAGAATTTCCGAGATTTTTAACAACCATCGGAGAGCTGACTGTAATTCTGGCTTTTTCTGCCTGATCAGGATAATCATCTTTGCTGGAATAGATTATTTTTGACTTGTTGTCTTTAAATATAATAAAAGCTATATCATCGTTACTGTTAAGCACTGATACGGAATTAGCTCTGAGGGCATCGTATTTTGCGAGTTCAGGAACTTCTTTTGTGACTTCAACTCCTTCAATTGCAAGGGTTTTGGATAAAACTTGCGCAAAATTTTTATAAGCGCTGTTCATATTCTGGGTAATGCTGTATGTTGCAAATCCGGCTGCTAAAAGGATAAAAGCAGTGCTGACTCCCAGACCTGCCAGTATTAATCTGGTCTGAGCCGTCATCCCCTTCTTAGCCTTTTTCTCCGGTTTCTTTATTTCAGCGCTCATTTCCATACCGAAATTATATCATGTAAACTGCAAAACTACAAAATAATTTGAGATGATAAAAGGACCTTAATCGTCGAATTACAAGTTTGATGTATAATATAATCGGAGGTAAAAAGAAAATGGGTATAAAATCTTGGACAGATTATTTTTTGGATTTGGCGAAGACTTGCTCATCCCGTTCAAATTGTCTTAGGGCACAGGTTGGCGCGGTTATTGTCGGGGTAGATAAAAAGATAAAAGCTACCGGCTATAATGGCACTCCTTCCGGCGTGGAATCCTGCTATGAACGCGGCGAATGCTACCGTATTAAAAATAATATTCCGTCTGGAACCTGTTACGAAACCTGCCGTTCTATACACGCTGAGCAGAATGCTATTATTCAGGCCGGTCAGGATAGGTGTATGGGTGCTTCAATGTATATTTACGGACATAATTTTATCTGTATTTTGTGCAAAAGATTTATTGTTCAGTCCGGAATTGTAGATGTGTATCTCAAAAAAGATGATAACTCTCCGATTATTCACGTGTCTGTTGATGATATAAAACGTGAGCTTGACAATCCGGGGGTAGGGGTAAATGAAGTTGTGAAGTCTTGACAAACCAACTACTCCGCCGGATGAAAAAGGGGGAAATGAAGTTGTTATTGTTCACCGATAATGGGTCTACGTACGTAGTACTTGACTAAAAATCATGTTTTGGATAGCATGAACACATCATAAGTAAAATTAGCTGAAAAGGGAATAGAACAATGAGACGTACACTAGAAGGAACAAAGATTAAAAGACAGCACGTAAGCGGTTTTAGAGCTAGAATGGCAACTCCAGGCGGTCAGGAAGTTTTGAACAGAAGACGTGCTAAAGGCAGACACCAAATTGCTGTTACTGGCAGCAAACGTGCTTAGTCGTTTT
>ULPK01029116.1_pt1 | contig 20467 bp, 17 predicted proteins | sample 1953421 | NCBI WGS metagenome assembly ULPK01 (sample SAMEA4835627, study PRJEB28245) | human gut metagenome | biome: gut microbiome; material: fecal sample | place: Denmark | collected 2008 | reverse complement strand
TTGCCGGTTGCTGCCGGAATTCTAAGCGTCTCTAACAGACTGCATATATCGTATCCGCATTCAGGCGAACAGAGTCCGGCATACTGTCAAACATTGGAAAGACAGGCTTTATCGGCAAAAGAAAAATGCAGTGCAAGAAAAACCGCTCTTTGACGTTAGAAGCAATGTATGTATCAAATACAAATCGTAATAACAAATATAAAACGACTGTCCCACCCACCGGCACCACATCCGTATCATGATACAAAATGATATAAAATGTCTCACATCAAACCGTTGAAAAAAGGGAAAACTATGCTACAATGCTACTTATGCAGCCACAACAATGTGATATAAATTATCTCACATATAGTGTGGCATAGATGTAGACAACAGTCAAGAGATGGAGACGAAAATGAAGATAATTACAGATACAGGATCTGATATATTAGAAATCGAAGCAAAGGCAATGGGCGTGGATCTGGTGCCGATTTCCGCAAACTTTGAAGATGTTATATTTGACCGGAATACAGAAGAGAATTTCAAAGCATTTTATGAGAAACTGCGCAGCGAGGAACAACTTCCGGTATCCAGCCAGCCATCACCGGCAGCATTTTTAGAAAAGTATGAAGCGGCAGAAGAAACAGGGGAAGAAGTGTTGGTGATTCTTATTTCCTCGAAGCTTTCGGGAACCTATAACGGGGCAGTGCTGGCGAAGGAAATGTGCGGATATGAAAAGATATATATCGTGGATTCCCTGCAGGCATCCTTATCCTTGCGGCTTCTGGTGGAGTATGCCGTGAAGTTAAAAGAAGAAGGTAAAAATGCAGAAGAGATTGCAGGAATCTTGGAAGAAGTAAAGAACCGCACCTATCTTACCGGTGTTCCGTCCACATTATTATATTTGAAAAAGGGCGGACGTATTTCTCCGGTAGTTGCAGCAGTGGGAAATGTAATGGGAATCAAGCCTGTGCTGCTGCTCCGGAATGGAGAGATTGAAGGATATTCCAAAGCCCGCGGCATGAAAGCGGCCAAAAGCGGAATGCAGGCTTTCTTAAAAAAAGGAGAAGTGGATAGCTGCATGCCGGTAGAATTTGCTCACAGCAATAACCCGGAAATGGGAGAGGAATTCCGGAAAGAAACCATGGAAGCTTTTTCCCTGACAGAAAGCAGCTTACATGAAGTTGGAATGGCAATCGGAACCCATATCGGACCGGATGCACTTCTGATGGCATTTATTTTAAAAGAAAGCATGAAATAAGAATTTTCAGATTTAAGGATTCTTTAATAATTGATTCGTTATAGTAGAACCAGCAAAGGAAATAAAACTTTGCCGGTTCTTTTTTTCTTTACAGGAAATTGCCTGCAAAGTAAAAAACGCTCCGCGAGGATGCATACTGCGGCACGAAACTTGCAAAGCGCGTTTCGCGTAGTTGAGGTATACTAAGAGGATAGAAAGGAGCAGAAGATGTTTTGGGATATCTTACGCAAAGACTTAAAGCGAAAGAAAACAATTAATATTGTAATTTTGCTGTTTATTATTTTAGCTGCCATGTTTGTGGCAAGCGGGCTGAACAATGTACTGACGGTAGTAAATGGAACCGATTATTATCTTAATCAGGCAGACATTGGAGATTATGTAGTACTGACCCAGCAGGGAGATGGCGGCGTGCCGGAGCTTTTGGATACCTGTCAGTATGTAAAAGACTACAGCATGGATCATATTATGTATGCAGCCAAGGGGAATATCAAGGCAGAGGGAAAAGAACTTGATATGGCAAACAAGGCAATGATCATAGAATCCATTTCCGAAAGTGAGATACATTTTTTCACAAAGGATAATAAGGAGCTTACAAAAGTGTCAGAGGGTGAGGTCTATGTCACAGGAAATTTCTTAGATGCAAATGATTTAAAAGAGGGAGATAAACTTACGATTACCCATGGCAAAAACAGTGTGGAGCTTACGATTGCCGGAAAAGCAAAAGATGCGCTGCTGGGTTCTGAATTTATGGGAAATAAAAGATTTATTTTAAATGAAGCGGATTATCAGAAATTTGCATCGGATGAAAGTCTTGCAGAATACCGTGGCGAGATTATTTATATTGACACAGACAATCCATCGGAAATAGCCTCTTTATTAAGCAATGCATCCAACATCCTATTTAACCGGGGACGGGGCATTTTTAAATTGTGTTATGTCATGGATATGATTGTGGCATTTGTGGTGCTGGTTTTAAGTGTATGCCTGATGATAGTATCCTTTGCAGTGTTGAAATTTACGATTACTTTTACGGTGACAGAGGAATACCGGGAAATCGGTGTTATGAAAGCCATCGGAATTACGGACTTTAAGATACGAAGCCTTTATCTTGTAAAATATCTGATGCTGGCTGTTGTGGGAGCAGCAATTGGATTCCTGGCAAGCATCCCATTTGGCAATATGCTTCTGCAGTCTGTGACAGAAAATATGATGTTGGGAAACAGTCATGCCATTACGGTAAATTTCATGGGCGCAGTCATTGTTATTGCAGTTACCATCTGGTTTGCATACCGGTGTACCGGAAAAGTAAAGAAGCTGACACCGGTGGATGCTATTCGAAACGGTCAGTCCGGAGAACGCTTTAAAAAGAAATCCATTTACCGGCTGGGAAAAATCCGTTTTAACAGTACCTGGTATCTGGCAGTCAATGATATTTTAAGCAGTCCAAGACGGTTCCTTACGATTATATTGTCCTTTTTCCTCTGTTCCGTTTTTATGCTGGGAGTGGTTATTACAACAGATACCATGAAAAGTAAGAATCTGATTACGACATTTGGAAAAGAAAGTGATGTCTACATATCAGATGTATCACAGGCAATGGGGAATATGGCAGGAAAGACCCAGGCTGATTTGGCAAAAGAATTAGATGACCTGGCAGAAGAACTTACGGAAGAAGGCATGCCATCGGAAATGTCTGTTGAGATACAGTATACTATAAAGATAAACTTTCACAGCTTCATATAGGGTTTAACATGGGGGAGTATCAGAATTTTCTGGTGAAAGCAGATACAGAACGTTTGCTGGAAGTATTGCAGAATATCATAGAAAATGCTATAAAATATGGTAGTGGCAAAAAAATTGGTATATCAATTTCAAAAGAAGAAGACAGTGTGCTGATTACCGTGGAAAATACAGGAGAAGTTCTTCCGGCAGAAGAACTTCCGCATCTTTTTGACAGCTTCTATCGTGGCTCCAATGCAGGAAGCCAGGAAGGAAGCGGACTGGGGCTTTATATATGCAGAAAGCTGATGCATAAAATGAACGGGGATGTTTTTCTGAAACAGGAGGAAAATCTTTTTTCGGTAACTGTGGTAGTGGGTATGGCAAATTAGTCAATGAAAAAGGCAGGAAGAAAATGTAATATGATAAAAGCAGTTTTATTTGATATGGACGGAACACTCATTGATACAGAGAAATACTATAGAATCTGCTGGCCTAAGGCAATGGCGCATTTTGGCTATGAAATGAGTGATGAGCAGGCATTGTCCATGCGTTCCTTAGGACAACCCTTTGCACCGACGCATTTAAAGGAAATGTTTGCAGATGAGAATCTTGACTATCCGGCTATCCGGGCTTACCGGAAGGAATTGATGGAGGAATATCTTGCAAAGAACGGTATTGAGATAAAAAGAGGAGCTGTTGAGTTATTGAATTTCTTAAAAGAAAAGAAAATCCGGCGGGCAGTTGCAACGGCAACCGACATGGAACGGACAGAAAGATATTTAAAGCAGATAGGACTATATCCGTACTTTGATGAAATCATCAGTGCAACCATGGTAGAACACGGAAAGCCTGCACCGGATATCTATACTTTTGCATGTGCACAACTTGGACTTGCTCCGGAAGAATGTCTTGCGGTGGAGGATTCGCCCAATGGGGTTATGAGTGCTTGTCAGGCAGGCTGTCAGGTGGCAATGGTTCCGGATCAGACACAGCCGGATGATGAATTAAAAAAGAAACTTACGATATGTGCAAATACATTGGATAAATTGAAAATTTTATTTTCATAAAATGGGAGAGGTAAGATGAATTTTTTATTTGATACTTCAATTGACGTGAATCGCAGACAGTTTTATGTGCTGGCAATGGGAAGCTGTATCGGAAATCTGGCAGGATTTATTGGAAATGCATTGATTTTCGGATGGAACGGAACAACGATTTTCTGTGGAATCTGTATGTTACTTATGGCCGCAGGAAGTTTCATTGGAATTAAAAAAGGTCAGATACGTTATGCGTCTTATTTGATGATAGCAGTATTAAGCCTTGTGGAATTTCCGACACTATATTATATATATCAGACGGGAACGATTGTATACATGGTACTTGCGATGGTAGCAATTGCGATTTTTATTCCAACCGGAAATGCAATCCGGTTTGCCGGCATAGTAATTGTAGCCGATGTGGCAGCAGTTATTTTAGCCTATATGAGACCGCTGGAAAGTGAAAAATTGTCAAAAGAAGTCGTGCTGCAGAGCACACTTTGTTCCCTGCTTATCGTTTTACTTTGTGTCTTTTTGATTTCTATCCTGCTTCAGATGCAGAGACAGAGGCAGGAAGAAGAAGTAAAGAAGTTGAATGAACAGTTGAAAGATGCCGCAGATAAAGATGCACTGACCGGACTCTATAATCGTCGTTATTTAAATCAGTATCTGGGAGAACTTATTCTGGATGAGAAGGAAGAATTTGATGCGGTACTGATTGATCTTGACTTCTTTAAACATGTGAATGACAATTACGGACATGGGTTTGGAGACATTATTCTGGTGGAATTTGCAAGACTTTTAACGAAGCATGAAAAGAATATCGAATGCTCTTTCAGCAGCGGAGTACAGCATTATACAGAAGGAATTGCTGTTACGGTATTATATCGCTTAGCGGATGAGAAACTTTATGCGGCAAAGGAGCGGGGAAGAAACCAGGATGTCTTTGTGTTAGGATAATAGAAAGATAAAAAAGGGGGAGAGAAATGAAAAGGAACATCAGGAGGATTCGTTTATGAAAGGGAAAAAGTTTTTAGCAATGATATTAAGTGCAGCGTTGGGAATGTCAACGTTTGCGGCTTGCGGAAGAAGAGTCGTGGAGCCGGAGAAAAAGACCACAGAAACAGAGGCTGAGACTGAGACGGAAGAAACGGAAAACTCAGAAGAGGTGACAGAGGAGACAGAAACGGAAAATGTGGATGAAGATGACATTTTTGCACAGCTTGCAGGAGAAAGCTTTATGTTTACCAGCGGAGCCGGTGCATGGGATTCTACATTGATTTTATCCGAGGATGGCTCTTTTGTGGGAAATTATCATGATGCAGATGCAGGAGATAGCGGGGATGGATATCCAAATGGAACCCTTTACTATTGTGATTTCTATGGAAAATTCATCCAGCCGGAAAAGATAAATGATTATACCTATGAGATGCAGTTGGAGAATATTGCAACGAAGGAAACAGAAGGCGACACGGAAATTAAAGGCGGCGTGAAATATATTTACACGGGACCGGCTGGTTTGGAAGAGGTTTATGATTTATATATTTATCTGCCGGGTGCACCGTTAGATGAATTGCCGGAAAGATTCCTGGACTGGGCATCCATTGGTCTTACCGATGAGGATACGACGCTTCCATTCTATGCAATTTTTAATACGCTGACCTTTGATACCTTTTTAGGACCGAGTGGAGATAAGGTTACGGTAAATGATAAAACCACAACTTCCGATGTATCCATAGAGAGTGAATTGCAGAAAATCGAGGAGAAAGCAGCAGCCATGCAGGAAGACCTTTCCAGTGGAGAACTGACACAGCAGGAAATGAATACCCTGTCTCTGCAGTTGTATCAGTTGTGGGATAATGAGCTGAATTCTATCTGGAGCCGTTTAAAAGAGACTTTGGATGAGGACACTATGACGACTCTTACCCAGGAAGAGCGTGACTGGATTAAGACAAAAGACAGTGCAGTAGAGGAAGCCGGCAAAGATGCCGAGGGCGGAAGCCTGCAGCCATTATTGGAAAATGATAAGGCGGCAGAATTAACAAGAAACAGGGTATATGAACTGGCAGAGTATTTGAAATAAAAAGATATTTTAGCGAGGGAAAATGGTTACATTAAATGATTACTTATACTCCGGAGCAACGGTGTTCCGGATATTGAAAAAGTATACGCAGGACCTCCGGGCATCCGCAAAAGTATCAAAAAATGAAGTGGATCTGGTGCACTGCAATTTCCTGATTCAGATTATGGAGCTGTTAGAGCACAATGATTTCCTGACAGCGCAGTCCCAGAAAATCCGTGAGTTCTACAAATATATGGCAATGGAATATCCTTATCTTTCCTTTACTTTTAAAGGAAGAATCAAGTCACTGATTCGTGCGGAGGGCAAATTCAACGGCTATATTGTAGAGTACATTTATGATTATTATAAAAAGCATAAAAGCTATCCGGACATTGCAGAATTAAAGGAAAAGCTGAACTGCTTCCGTGATCTGATTGCATACCGGATTGTGATTTCCATGCCACGGTGTCATTTGAAAAATCATGAGAACCGCGAAGAAGAGGAATTAAAGCACCTTTATCAGATTGCAAATGTGTTGCCACAGTTTTTAGAGGAGCGTGGATTTACGGCAGAGCTGACAGGCGGTGTCTTAAGAAGCAGTTCCCCGCTTTTGGATGATGCTGTAAAACCATATTACCGGGATTATATCACCAGCGAAAAGGAGGATGATTACAAATCCTTACATATTACTTTTTATGATAACAGTGCGAGATGTTATGTGGAAATGCAGCTTCGCACAAAGCAGATGGACGATATTGCAGAAATCGGTTCCGCCAATCATATTAATTATGAGAAAAAGCAGGAAGCATCCAGAGCACGCCGGGATACCATCCCGGAGGGAGAATGCATTTATTTTGATGAAGCTTATGAACGGTGCAGGCGTTTGCAGGAACTGGAGCTTTCCGGTGTGGATGTCGACATGTTTACAGCAGTAAGCAACAGCCTGATGAATGACGGCTGCGGCTTATACCGGGGAAGACTGATTCTTCCTTATGAGCATTTGTCGAGATTTCAGAATGATTTGATTGATTAGAAATAGAACAGAATGGAAGCGTATGAAACGGAGAAGGCAGCTATGGGTGAAAATATGGAAAAGGAACAATGGATGAAAGAGAGTCTCCAGATGCAGAAGGCAAGCTGGATTCAGGATGAAATCACAAAGCGCAGAGAGCGGGAAGATGAGTTGCTGCAGCAGATTTTTATGGAACAGAAAATGTTGCAGGAACTGGACGAAGACATGGACGAAAATATGGCACATGCCAGAGAAGGCCGCAAATACCGGGAGGACATGAAGGCGCGGGTCAATGACCGGGTATATGAAATCCATGACCTGAGTGCAGATAAGCGAGAGGGAATGCGGGAATACAAATATGCATACCGCAGAGGCTACGCCCTTGCCATGTTTTTCTTTTCACTGGCATTGTGCGTCTTTGTAGGCTTTTTACATGGAATCACATCACAAATCTGTCTGATGCTGATGTTCTTTACCGGCGTGCAGGCTGCCATTTTTGTACATCAGAAGCAGTGCTTCTTTCTCTGGAGACTCATCTGCGATATTTTCTCAGCAGTAGTTTTCCCAGTGATGCTGGTTCTCTTTATCGGTTATGAATTAAAGTACGGCTTCTATGATTTTCTACTTCCAATCTGCCTTATCGTAGGACTGGTGCTGCTGGCACTTACCACAGCATCCTATTTCCTCTACGATCCATACCGCAGTGCCCGCCGCAGAGTCGGTGATGCCAAGAGCATGATCCGTTCTATCGAGCGTTCCGCCAAAAAGCAGGTCAAGAAGAGCCAGAAGCAGCAGGCGAAAGACGAGCTTCGCCAGAACCGCCTGCAGCAGAAGGAGCAGGATAAAGCCGAGAAGCTTCGCATCAAAGAAGAGCAACGCCAGGAAAAAGAGCTTAAGAAAGCCGCACAGCGCGAAGAACAGCAAAAACTCCGTGATGCAAAGAAGCAGGAAGCCTTAGAGAACCGCAAAGAGAAGAAGCTTGCCCTCAAGGACGCTGTGGCAGCCAAGAAAGAGCAGTTCCGGGAGAAGTTCCGGAAGGATGAGGGAGAGGAAGAAACGGAAGAAAAGGAGAAGGAGAAAGAGGAAGAGGGCGTTTTGGCTTCGGATGAAGGTGTGGAAGATACAGAAAATACAGAGCAGGGAGAGGCAGTAGTTGTGGAAGATGCGGTGCAGGAAGAAGAGGCGTTAGAAGAAGAGGCTGTGCCGGAGGATGCAGCGCAGAAAGAAGAAGTGTTAGAAGAGGAAGAAATCGTGATGAGGATGGAAGAAGAGTCCGGGGATAAGGATTCTGAGAAAGAGGAAGTTCAGCCGGAAGATAATTAGATAGATGAAAGTTGTAAGATAAGAGCATGGAAGAAATTCTGTGCTCTTTTTATGCTGGGAAAATAATTAGATAAGGATAGAGATATAAGTATAAAATAGAAATCATAGAAAGTATTGTCGAATTGGGGCGTGAAGCAGATTGATAAGAGGGAAGATTTTGACGATTTTTATTAAAAAAGGTTGCAATTTGGAAAAAGGAGTTGCATAATATTTATATAGAATTTTTGGGGGAGAGAAAAGTTATGAAAAAGCTAAGTAAATATGATAAAAAGAAATTAGAAGTTCACAAAAGATATGATGCGTAAGGGCATTGGTCGTTTGTGAATTTTTTTGTTGGGAAAGAAAATATTATGGCTCATGAAAAAATGTTGGTCATGATTGGAAAATAAGCAAATGTTTTATTAGAGTGAGACACAAGTAGAAAAGTAATTTGGAATAACATTATATACAAAGGAGAAGTAATATGGAGTTTGAAAAAGAAGCATTATTTAAACAATTGGTATCAAATAGTGGAATGAATTTGTATCTTGGCGCAGGATTTTCTGCATATGCATATAATTCGGATAAAGAGTCATTACCATTAGGGAATATTATTAATGAAAGATTGATAGAAATGTTTTCACTAGATAAGTCAAGAAACTTTAATCTAAGTAAGTCTTGCCAAAAAATTAAGAAAGATAATAAGGATGCGTTGAACCGAGTCCTTAAGGAAATATATATGGTTAAATCATATGATGACAGATATGCGTATTTAGTGGATTTGCCTATAAATAATATTATTACGCTTAATATTGATAACTTGATAGAAAAAATATATGAGGAAAAAACAGATACAATAAGTTTGATTGATTCTAAAGTGTATGGTTCTTTAGAAAAGAGTAATTCTGTGAATTTATATAAAATTCATGGCTCTGTGACGTATCCAATGACTGAGGACATGTCTTTTACAGAAAAAGAACTTACAGATTTATTCTTGCGAGAGAAGATGCTATTTGAAACAGTATCATTTAAATTATCTACTGCGCCAACAATATTCTGGGGAATAGGGATAATGGACAATAATACATTAGATTTAATCTGCAATAGTGAAGCATATTCAAAATCAAAAAATCCTAAATGGATAGTGATTTATCCAACAAAAGAAAATCTTCAGTATGTAGATGATTTTCAAGAACAAGGATTTAATGTAATAAAAGCTGATACAATGGAGTTAATAGAATACTTGCATGATATGGACTTGACTAAAAAGGCAATAAATAAGACTAAAAGAAATTATGCAGACATTTTTCCTAAAAATTTCATATCAGATAAATTGCGTAAGATAAGTGTAAGAAGACCGGTTATAGATTTTTTTGCTGGCTCGGAGCCACAGATATCAGATGTTTTGTCGAATAATGTGACAAGGATTTCATATTTTAATAATGTGGCAAATATGATTCTTTCAAAAAATACAGTGTTGATTACGGGAATACCAGGCTGTGGAAAATCTACATTATTACTTCAGCTTGCTTTTTCGGAAGAAATATCAGGGATTAAGTTTTGGTTTAATAGCATTACATGTCAAGAGGCTGAAAATTTGCGAAAACTTCTTATGCATGAGCAACAAGTTGTTACGGTATTTATTGATAATCTATATAACAACATGGAGGCTTTTAAGGTTTTAAGAGAAATGACAAACGTTAATTTGGTATTGGCTGAGCGTGCTTTAAATTTTGATTACATAAAAAGGTCAATTAATATTGAATCGCAGGATATTATTGATATTAGTAATCTTTGTTCAGAGGATGTTCAACGTATATGCAAAGGGATGAATAAATCGGGTGAAGACGCAATAAGTCTTTTATCATCAAATAATAATGTTTCACTATTAGAAATTGTATTTTATGCATCTACAAATACATTGATTAGTGAACGAATTCGTGGTTATATTAATGATTTACGTGCATTTGAAGATCCGAATTTGAAAATCAACTTGTTGGAATTATTTGCACTTATTAATTATACAAGTTATTGTGGAGTACCATGTTCAATGGATATGCTATTGTTTTACTTTCATGAGGATATTGATGATTACAAGGATTTGCTATATGCACTTAATAAAATGACTAAGATTATTGTACAGTATGAAGAGGTCATAGAGGAAATAGAGGATCAAGATTATCTGATTATGAGAAGTAAACTTTTTGCAGAACGTTCATTAAAACTGATTGATAAGATTACTATGGGGAAAGTTTTAAAAGAGTTTTGGAATAGAATTAATCCTCACATTATATATCGCTATGATGTTATGAAACGAAGAGCTTATGACGCAGATATCATTACTAATGTTTATAATGTTAAAGACGGACAAGATTTTTATGAGAAGATGTTCTTGATAAACAAATCTCCATTTGTTAAGCATCAATATGCAATCTTTTTATTAAGAAAAAAACAATTTGATTTAGCATGGAAACAGATTGATCAAGCATATACAGAGAGTGAAAAGAAAGTGTTTACGATAGCTAATACGCATGCGGTTATTATGTTTGAGATGAACATAGGTGCAGAAGCAAATAGCGATAAAGAACTATACTTACTTAAGGAAACTATGCAGAAGTCTTTTTCGACTCTAGAATATTGTATAACTCAAGATGTGAGAATTAATTATCATGCATTAATATATGCAAGAAATACAATTAGATATTATGAACGTTTTGGAGATGATCAGTATTCAGAAAAATATATTGATAGCTCAATTTCTCAACTTGAAGAGATATTGCATAGAGATGAATATATGTATTATAAGATTAAGATGGAACTAAAACAACTTTTGATGAAATTAAAACAAATTAAAGGAATTTTATAAAAATAGTTGAGGCTTTATAGCAGTTAACAATAAAATTGGTTCAGAAGTAATTTGGGGATAGAGATTTGCTTTGTAACGGTTATAAAAAGTATTTTTTCAGAATAATGGTGTTGTTTAAGAAGTATATTGGCTGTATTTTTTTAGCATCCGATATGTTTAATTGTATATGGTAGGTAATATTTTAGCGAGAAAAGGTAAGGACAACAAATATGAGTAAACGAAGAAGAAATGGAAAAGAAGAAAGTAATGTTTCAATATGTGATATACCAAGTAGGCGTGATTCGAGATTGGGATCAATTATCGGGATAATTGCAATTATGGTAACATTATGTTCGGTGTTATTTCGATGCACAAAGGCAGTTATGTCTGCAGTTCCAGAGAGTGGATATGCATATTATATTATAATGTGGAGTGTTTTCTTGACTTCTTTATCAAGTGCTATTTTTATAGTTTTAGACATTATTCTTTATGTTATGGCTGATTTAAAAAGATATAATGTGCTAGATGAAAAATATGAGGATTATGATAAAGAGTCTGATATAAAATACGCTACTATGATAAAAGATTTTAAAATAGTACTTGGAACCATTTTGAGCGAATTGTATTTATTGTTTTTAATAAGTGGTTTTTCACAAAAAAATATAGAAGGGTTATTTGGTTTTATTGTGGGGCTAGTATTGCTTGTCATTGTTATTGTAGTATTTATAGAAAAACTTATAAAAAGGAAAATTGGTTGGAAAAAAATATGGGATATTACGAAAAGGTTAGCTATTTTAGGAGTAATATTAGCTATTACATTATATATTGAACTTGTACTAATTTGTAGCAGATGTGGTAAAGTGGATGTAATATTTGATGAGCAAGGAAACATAGTAATTCAAAATTCTATTGATGAAGAATTTGGAAAGGGAACTTTGCGTATTTATGATGAAAATGGAGGTGTTGTAACAGAAATAGACATTACGGAAGATGTTATTTTACAGGCTAAGACTTCAACAGGACAAACATTGAAAAATAATAAAGGTGACGAAATTGGAAAGACTCAGAAAATACCTGGGGAAATGCTTTATTGGAAGTATCAATATAATATAAATAATCTCAAATTAGAAGATGGAAAATACAGTGTTCGGATAGAGATTGTTCAAAAACAAAGAGATGTGTGTATAATTAATATGTTTGAAATCAATAATTCAAAGTATTATTTCGGAACAAATAGCATCGAAAAGGAATATTGATTTACGTATTCCACAAAGAAGGGAAAGGATATTTATACCTTTAAGATGTCTTACAGATATATCCTAGATTTATAGACATACTGACTATCTGTAAAAGTGGTTATATTTGGAAGAAATAGAGATAGAGGGACTCCTTGGAAGTGGAGTTTTTAGAGTGAAAAAAGAGAATGTCAGGGAAGTGTTATGCCAAGCAACATTATTTGAAAATGTGAAATTTGGAGATGGAAAGTTGTATGTAGAACTTGTAAGCATTTTGGGCTTAATACAGTGAACTTTGATAAAAGATAGATGAGAAAATATTTGTATTTGCAAAATGCTCTTATGAAGAATTGTAGACAATTCGTGAAAGAGAAAATCGGATTTTGGGCGGGCAGATGAACTTTAATTGAAAAGGATATAGGTTATCGAAGTAGGAGGTTAGACAAGCGAATTATAGTGCAGTTAAAAGACTATCATGGAGAAGTGGAGTTATTGCTTTTAAATGAAGAAAGAGAATGTTGTTGGAAAAAGTACAGCCTTGAAGATGAGGCTATTAGGAAGTGAGACTGTAAGATAGAGGAGAGAATGATTTGAAAATAAATAATAAAGAATTTAAAGACTGGACAGAAGGCGATTTGCAGGAAATTGTAGAGAATGATGCATTTAGAGAGAATGATTATTTAGATTACAAGCAAACTTTTGCTGTATTAGAATGTCAGGATAAGGAAAGTAAACGTAAAAAACAGAATGAATTTCGCCATGACATTTGTTCATTTGCTAATGCTGAAGGTGGGTATCTTATTGTAGGAGTAATGGAAGAAAAAGGAATACCATTAGTAATAGATGGAATTGCCATTTCTAACATAGATAAGTTTGAGCTAGATCGAAGAAATGAGTTATCAGGAATACTTCCAGTTGTACCTAAAGTAGATTTTTCTTTTATAAAATTATTAAATGGAAATTATGTGGTAGTAATAAAAATTTACAGAGGTGTTTATAAGCCATATTTATACAGAGAAAATGAAGATAATTATAGGTTCTATGTTAGAAGAGGAAGTAGAAAGCAGGCAATGAGTTACATGGAAATTAGAGATGATTTTTTACATTCCCATCTTTTGGCAGAGGAAGTTAAAAGATTTCGTAAGGATAGATTACTCTCTTATATTGAAGAATATCCTAATACACCATTTGCTATTATCCAAGTTATTCCCGCAGAATTTGTAAATGTTGATTCTAGGATCCTTTTATATAATGAGTATAAGGAGAAAAATATAAAATTTCATGATATTTTTAATGGGCTCTGTTATGGACACATATATCCTAATGTAGATGGAATTTGTTTTCCTAACTATGGTTATGATAATGGAGTATATTTACAACTTTATAATAATGGAATATCAGAACTCTTTTATAAAATGGATATTAGAGAACGGAATGGGGACAAATGGCTTTGGATGCCAGGCGTTATAGAACAAATGAAAATATTGGTGGAAGGAACAAAGGAATTGTTTGTTCTACAAGAGAAACATATAATAGCATATATATGTGTCACAATTTCTGGTTGCAAAGGAGTGTGGAGCGATTGTGATTTTGAAATTAATTATTGTGCACAAGTTGATAGGCAAGAAATTAATTGTATGCCTGTTGAAATCCTTGATATTACAGATGATGATATGGTAGAGCAAGCAATCAATACTTGTGCAATGATTATGAACTATTCTGTGGGAAGAAAAAAATGATAGAAAGCATGGTGATGGAGTTTGGTTAATAATGAATAATATTTTTTCTCTTATGGAGACTAAAAGTATAATCAAAACAGAAAAACATATAGTAGAGTGGTGGAGTTCTGGAAGCGTGTTGCTTCAAGCAGGAAAAAACCAAAAATAGAAATGATGATAGATGGGGTCAGTGGTTTCCTTTTCTTGGATGGCAGAGGGAAACCAATGTTAGCATATCAATGGGAAAAGAAGTTCCAAAGATCTGTTGAGAAATACAATAAAATCTATAAAGTGGAACTGCCAAAGATTACACCTCATATATGCAGACATACCTATTGCACCAACATGGCAAAATCGGGAACATCAGTAAAGACTTTACAAGACACGCAGACATAGCGACTACCATGAACGTATACACGCATCTCAAATTGGAAGATACGAAGGACGAACTGGAGCAGATGAAAAGTAAGGGAGCAGTAAAAAAAGGAGATGACTTTGGTGGACATGGAGTATGCCAAAAAGGAAATAAAGAGAGTGAGTAGTATATAGGAATAGCCTAAAGAAAGAAGAGTATGAAGGAGTAAATTTACTTCTGTTTTTACTCTTTTTACCTACCAGGAAAGAGTAAAATGTGCTAAGATAAGGTTCTATGAGAAAATGGCTAGAACCCTAGTAAATATAAGGAAAATCGAGGTTATACTAATATATGCAAAGAAAAATTAAAGTCCTCATAATCTGCCACGGCACTCCAGTTTTATGATAATGCATATCTTTGCAGACTGGGGCAACACAGGGCAGAATATGGCAGAAAGCATTGAAAATACTACGTTTTCGACTACTAAGGCTCATGGGCAAAATCGGGATAAAGGCAAAGGTGTGGGGAGAAATCCTTAGTAGTAATGGACTACTAAGCGATGGCACACATACAAAACTTTGAACACAAAAAGCCACAATCGTTGGGAACAAGAACACAGGGATTGTAGCTTTGATTGTGTATATAAAAATGTTAATAGTATAGTCTCACTTATCAAATAGCCCCTAATTTATCAATTTCTTTCAATGCTTTTTGCATGATGACTTTTTCCATAGATGTAATGTATTTTTCCATATAATCAAAATCAATATCACCTATTTCTGTAATAGGGAGCATTATTGTATCGGATTTTATTTTGCTCTTTGAAATAGAATCTCCCCAAGTATATTTGTAGGAAAGAGCAGCCTTAATTGCGGAGACCATAAATAACTGGACCTTTTCTGTTCTTCCTCTTGGATTATCCATATATAAAGCTAAATTGTGGCTATCGTTAGAAACGTAGTCTTCACTTTGATATGTAACAACCATGGTTTTGCCGCCTATAGAAATACAATTACCTTCTTCGATTTGTTCGGAATCAAAATCAACATAAGCGGATATGGAATTATTCCCTTCTCCGGCAGTCACATAAGGATATTTGCCAGAATTTTTAATCCATTCTTTCAAAATGCTATGGGTATTTTTTATGGTGAATAATCCACCTTTGTTGCGATTGTCAATAAAAAATTCTTTATAGTTTTTCTTTAAAGATAGTATTTTTTTTTCTTCTTCAGTAAGAGTACAATCAGATAATCCAAGTGATTCAATAAACATCTTTGTTCTCTTCAATTGATTATTTTCTATTTCAACCATATAATTTTTCATATAATTATAGTTGGGGCTTCCAGTATCTGTAACAGGTAATGAGAAAGATAGATCAATTATATGAGCCATACTGGTAGCATAACCATATGTATCAAAATGCTTTTTTAATATAGATAAGATATATTGAAGTTCATATTTAGATATTTGATTATCTTTTGGAATTAGTGCCTGGAATGCACCATTATCACCGCTACGATAAAAACTTTCCTCTATTAAACCTATTTCACCAACACTAGATGTATATGCTAAAATTGGATGACCTAATTCAATTTTATATAAATATATATCATTCATTAGTATTTTGAAATTATATTGATGCTTGATGTTTTGACCATATACATAGTACCCGTTTTTTACAGGTGTTAGATTTTCCTTTGATTTCGGATATCCCTTTACTGTCTTTTTTATAAAAAGATCCCCTACCGTAAATTCTGCATATTTCATAGTTAAACGCCTTCCTTAATTGCATGGCTTATTTTCCATGATAAATAGTCTGCAATGGTTGTTTCAAATATTTTTTTTGTTGGAATGGTATCTATTTCTTTATGTTGAGAAATTGTCCAATCGGCTCCAATCCTATTAAACACATCATCATAATTCTTTTGTGCTTCAATCAGTTCTGGTTCAATAGCAGAAATCTTAATAGTCAAGTCATTTATTGCTTTCTTTAAGACATCTATTTCAGCTTCCATAGCAGTTGCTTTAACTGGATCTTTCTCCTTTTTTAGTTTCTTTTCCGTATCTTTTAAATCTTTATCAAAGTTGATTTTGTCTGCACGAAGAGGATCTATTCGTTCGTGTACCTTATCTAAGATTTTTTTGGGTTCTCTTAATGAAACTTGTGTAGTAATAGTATCGGTAATTAGCAAGCCATTTTCATTTGTATAATATGATGTATCTGGTTCACAATCTAAAACGATATCAACTATTTCAGAATAACGACCTATGGCATCATCAACATTTCTTAAATTAACTTCTTGACTAGATTTTTTACGACTCTGACGAGCGTATCCGTCATTAGTGAAATCTATAAATTTAACCCTCTTTTTTTCAGGATGCGCATGTCCTACTTCGAATACATAAATTGCTGTTTGTACACTTGACCTTCCACAAAAAATATCTCCCATTTTGATAGAAGCAATAAGCGTATTATTATCAAGTATATCTCGTGTGTAAGAACCACCGGCCCCACTACCTGCATTTTCTTGAATAAGAACAGCGGCATATCCACCTTTCATACGACTTAATGCTAATTTTACAAAATTAAAACCTTTGCCTTCTGCCGAATAAGGTGGATTAAGCAGAAATACATCAGCAGGAAAATCTTTGTCCTTGTCAGAACCTTGTTCATACTTTCCTGAATAGTTTTTCAGTGAATCATCACAGAGGATATGTGTTGAACCATCTCCCATAAGGAACATATTTAATACTGCAAGGGTGTACATATCTGGACGAAGCTCAACTCCAAGAAGCTGCTTCATCTTAATTTTATTAATCTTTTTATCACGTTCATCCTTGTCTTCTATTTGAGTAGCATCTTTTATCATTGCTTTCATAGAGGCAACAAGGAATCCTCCGGAACCGGCAGCGTAATCCCACACATAACTATCCTTATTGACTTGACATAATCTAACCATCAAATCGCAAACATAACGTGGAGTAAGAACAACATCATTTTGATCTCCATCAGGAACCTTTACCCAATCGTTAAGAACATTAAAAAGTTTCCCTGTGAAATCGAGATGGTATTTTTGTTTTGTAAAGAAGGGAACGATATTTTTCTTTACAGTTGTATAAACCTTTTTCAATCGACTTTCGCCTGGTTGATATTCTTTATATAAATCAGTTTGAACAAATACTTGTTCAAAATTGGTTTTTATAAGTTCCACTTTCTCTTTAGGAATATCTTTACTATTAAGATATGCTTCTATTGTGTTCATTATTATTTTGCCATCGTGTTGATATTTATCTTGCTTGCTTCTTAAATCAGAAATTTCTAATGGTGCAACAAGAGTTGTTCCATTTTCAATAACACCCAATCCGGCAATGATCATACCAGAAATTAGTTTCACACGATATGCTTCGCTAATACTATAAGCATCTCTCATTTCTTGGTTGAGATTTTTTAAATTTGTTTCAATCTGAGCTTCTAATTTTAGAGTTAGTTTTTCTCTTTCTTCTTCAGTAAGATAAAGCGCATCAATTTTATCCATAAAATCATCTAGTTCAGCCCCAGCTAGAAAAGATAAATCTTCGTATGTACCTACTTGTTTTGGTACATTGTAATTTTCATCTGAAACATAAAAAACCTTCAAAGCAATTTTAGTAGTTTTTTCTTCTTTCCATCCAGTTATTCCAATGGCGATAACTTCTTTGTATGAGTCAGTACCATTTACAATAGCGGTAGCATAATGAACAGCACCATTAACCGCATATTTAGCGATATTGGTGTAATTTGGGGAATCATCTTTATTGTAATTATCTACCTCACCCATAACGTTAAGTTTTTCTAAGTCAGTCTTTTTGCCTTTAGCTTCAATCATTACAGGAAGCTTCCGTCCTTTATAATCAATAAAGCATTTAATATCAGGAAAGTTCTTTCCTGTGCCCCCTTTTTTACTTGGAGCGTTGATCAATGCCGTATCTATTTCAGTATTAACACTTTCGGTTTTTGTGTAATACTTAACACCGAATTTTTTTAACCATTCTTTGGCTATGTCCTCAACGTTTTCTTCAATACTACTAACTGCCATCTTTATATCCTCCACATTCAGCTCCCAGGGGAGCAATAATTTTCACAACTTATTTAGTATAAGACCGATGCCCCCTCACACACGTTTTTTCGCGAAATTGCATAGGGGGGATTCCTGTGTCTTTTAACATATTTTATATAATATCATAGCACATAATTACATATAACTAGCTAATATTAGATACAATGTTCTATTTGTCTTTCCGCAAAATTATATAAATTAATGTGCTTTTTTCTTGCTTTTTTGAGCCTTTTCGATGGCTTTTCGCTCACGATAGGCTTTTTGCTTTCGGGCATTTCGAACCTTCTGGCATTCTTCGGCATCACAAAATTCCTGGCGGTTGCTCTTTCGTATTATGAATTTACCACAGTTCCGACAACGAATCATAATGCCCTCTGGACGATTATCCGGTTTTCCTTTATCTTCTGGTGCAGGATCTTCGGAAAGCATTCTTGCAAGTGTTAGCCATGCAATATCAAACACGGAGTTAATATCGGTAGAAAATTCTAATCGGTTAGTGCGTGAATCTACCTTTAATTTCATGGTAAATTCCGGAATAATGTCAATAAGTGCATTCCGTAATTCATCGTAATCGTCATATGGTGTAGTGGCGAATTCTACGATTGGAGGTTTATCTGCCGGATGATTTTTAATGTACTCATTATCAATTTGCATTTCTTCTATGAGATTTCCTTTTGTATCCCCATAATCTAAGTCATCTGGTATTGCAACGATAGGATGCTTATAGTTATCAAAGAAAGAGTATTCCTCAAAGTATTTCCCTTCTTTGGATAAATCATATGCAGATTCGTCATCGGTAATACAGACACCTTCGAGAGCAACATAAAACATGACTGCATTATATAATTTTCCAAGATCATCTAGGAAGGTGTTAATCTCAAATGTTCCGTCTCTTTCTACCATTTCTGCATCGAAGCTATTTATATCAAATGATTCATTCAATTCAGAATAGATGAAGTCAATATTATATGGATGCATATTATTTGTACACCATTCCATGATGAGCTGCGTATATGGAATTTTATTATCAAAGTTGTTTATCTGCATTGCCAGATTGCAAAGGCTGGTAAGCAGTCCCTGTCCAGAAAGAAAATCTTCTTTAGGAAAGATGGGTTCATATCCTGGGCGGCAAAATGGTGTTGCGCAATAATCATCGCTTTTATCAATATCAAGTTCATATTTCTTGAAGCGGAAAGGATGGTAAATCAGTTGACCGACACCACCGACCTCTTTAAATCCAAATATATCTGTTGTTTTATCTGCTTCTGATGGAATAGTTTCATCATTCCAGTTTAATGGCATATCATACCTCATTCCAATCGTTAATTCGTAACCGTTAGCGTTACCGTCAGTTTTTGAACTCCGGTTACATTATAGCTTAAAATATTCATGAAAACAATAAAAAGTTACACAAAATGATGTAACGGATTTGTACCTTGACAATTTCATACCGTTCTCAATGAACAAGCCTTTGTTACTGCAGGGACTGGTAGCCGCCAAGAGCGGTAGCAGAGAAATGACTATTGAAGAGACAGATGCAACAAAATCTACGAAAGGAGCAACATCTTATGGAAAAAACAACTATGAGTGTACAGGAATTATCTGCACAGAAGGGAATCAGTCTGCCAACAGGGATGTGTTACAGTACAGAGATTACTTGCGAAGGAAGTATTTGGCAAAAAGACGATACGAAGTGTGAAAACTTCCGATGCAAAGCTATTCCTTATCAAATTGCAGCAGGAGGATGGGAAAAGCTACAGTTCCATTCATACCATCCGGGGAGTGCTGCGACCAGCTTTTCAGATGGAGGTGGATGATGACATTCTGGTAAAAAATCCATTT
>ULPK01032821.1_pt1 | contig 22436 bp, 20 predicted proteins | sample 1953421 | NCBI WGS metagenome assembly ULPK01 (sample SAMEA4835627, study PRJEB28245) | human gut metagenome | biome: gut microbiome; material: fecal sample | place: Denmark | collected 2008 | reverse complement strand
TTTATAATAGCACGTCATTTTCGGGATGTCAACACCCTTTTTTCGGTTTTTTTACACACTTTTTTCAGGCGGTTTGTGGTTCCTAACAAAAAGCAATAGATATTGTGGATTCTGTTTTTTCATCCTACAATATCTATTTGCTGATATTTTTATGTCATTTTAAATTTTTTATACATTTTAGAAAATCCCGGCAAATATCTGTACCAGAAGATTATGCTGATAGAGGAATGCGAGGAACTCATTTTCTCCGATATATGTCACCAGCCGCGTGCCCAAATCTGTGGCTGCCATAATATGTATCAGATAAAATACCACCCAGACAATGAGAAATCCCTTTATGCTGCCTGCCAGCATTCCAAGGAACCGGTTGATTCCTTTCAGAACCGGAAGCTTCACCACCAGATCCAGCACATTCAAAATAATATGAAGAACCAGATATACCACCACATATGTCACTATGCAGGCAATCAGGCTGATGATAAAATGCGTGATTTTTTGTGCCATTGCCTGATAAACTCCGCTATCTGCCAGTGCCTGATGGACCGCATCACTTCCCGCTTCTGCCGCTTTGTCCATAAGGGCATCCAGTTCTCCGCCACTGATACCATTTTCTTCTAACTGCTGTCTGGTCTCTTCGGACTTCTCCTGTGCTTCCCGGTCCAGCCGGTCCTGCGCATTTTTTTCCACATGCTCTAAGCATTTCTCCGTGATTCTCTCATCCAGCTCTGTGTTTTCTTCTATATAGGTTGTAATCTTTGGAGCTGCAACTGACACCACTGCAAGGGTGATAATCATTGCAAGCAGGGAGAATACTATTTTTATAAATCCACGGAAGTATCCCTCCAGGGCACATACTACCAGGATTCCAATCACACATATCAATAACCAATTCACTTCAGTCTTACCTTCTCTGTTGTTCCTTCCATTATAAATATATAACCATTCTGGCTGCCGTCTGAAATCACATCATACAGTGGTGTATCAAATGTATAGGAAAATTTCTTTACACCATATGTATTGTAAATCTGACACTCTGTGGCGTTCCGGATACAGATTTCCCCATTTCCAAGGAAGTCCACATTTTCATAATCCATGGTAAAATCCTTGCTTAATACATGTTTGCCACCGGTATTATAAATTTCCATATGGCGGCTTTCTTCTGTGCTTTCGGTATCGGATTCTGCCTGCACATCATTATTGTAAATGATGCCAATATAATTTTCACTGGTAAATACGCTCTTTATTTCCTGGTTCAGTGCAATTTCATCATCCGGCTCCGGCTTCTGGGTACCGCTGAATAAAATAATTTTGGAATCGCCAAATGCCACCAGACGGTTGTTATCGGTAAATTCTATCTGTGGTATTATCACATCCGGATAGTCAAAGCTTCCTACCATATAATCAATCTCATTTTGTCCTACTGAGCCAAAATTGTAACATTTGATTGTGCTGCATACTTCTCCATTATTGACCGTAAGCATGGATACCGCCAGCTTCTTTCCGTCATTGCAAAGGGAAATGTCCAGCGGATAGCCGCTTTTTTCTGTATAGAATGCGCCGGACACCAGATTTTTGCCATTTTTGTCATACATACGGATGTAATTCTCTCCGTCACTCTCCATCCATACTGCTACAACGCCCTGGTTGGCCACGCTTATTCCGGAGATGTTCATCGGTGTCTCAATTTTGCCCTGCATTCCCGCCTGATTCATGATATAGATTTCAGTTCCGCCCTTATCTGCCAATGCCACATAATCCTCACAGACATCTGCCATTGGTTCTTTCATCTCATAGGTCTGGTTCCAGTACACTTCATCATTGGCGTCGGTATAAATTGCCCCATCGTTACTATATTTGACAAAACCATTTCCATATGCAAGAAACTGGCTTCCAGCAGTGTCCTGACGTTCCACGCTTTTTTCTACCGTGTAACTATTATATTTCCGCAATTTCTGAAAAAAGAAAATCCCCAATGCCACAACAGCCGCCAGTGCCAGCAACAACAATATGATTTTTATTATTTTCAAACGATGTTTCCGTATTTTGGTATTCAGTTCTTCTTCGTCTGTTTCGATGGTACGAAACTGTGTTTTATCTGCCATTTCTGTTTCTTAACTCCTGCTGTTCTCTTCACTCTTCTATTGATTATAGCCTATATTCCATGTTTCGGCATTATTTTTTTCTTATGGAAGTATTAATTTTTCGCCAACCTTTATATTATCGCCATTTTCAATCCCATTTGCCGCGCACAAATCTGCCACATGGGAAGCATCCTGATATATCTTTTTACTGATGGAAATCATGCTGTCTCCCGGCTGCACGATATAATAGCCCTGCTGCAATATAATTTCTGCCTCGGACTGGGGCTGTGTACTTGCGGATGCTGCCTGGTCAGATGTATTATCCGGTGCTGCCGTGTTATCCGGTGCTGCCGTATTATCCGGTGCTGTCGTGTTATCCGGTGCTACCGTGTTGTCCGCAACCTGTAAGTTTTCTGCATTCTCTTTTTCCGTTGGTTCTACCTGTCCCGCAAGGTCCTCGATGACCAGCTTTGTCTGGGTTTCCGTATCCGGTGCAGGGTCTGTTCCTGATGAATCATTTTTCTGTTCCATGACACTGACCGCAGTTTCTAGTTTCTTCATTTTCTCATAATTATTGAACATGCTGATGCCTACAACTATGATTGCAATGACCACCAGAAGACCACTTCCATAAACCAGTGAATGAAATGCCGGCAGTTGAAAATTCTTTTTTGGTCTGTTTAAGACCAGCTCCCGGTAGTTTTTTAATGCCTCATCCCGGACTTCCTCCGGTTTCACTTCCTGCGGTGTGTCTTTCCGCGATACTATCATATACTCCTGCATCGCCTGGTTGCGTTCATAATAGATATAATAGCCTTCTTTTTTATGAACGGCTCCATCTTCATATATGTATAACGTTTCTTCTTTTTCCAGGGAATCCGACAGCAGCAGAAGTCTATTGTTTCCACCAAAGAAATTTTTCATTATCCGTTCCAGTTCCGGTGTCAGGCAGGGTGCTGTCCCCTTCTCATCATAAAACCAGCCCAGCAGTGTGCTTCCGTCAAAATAGCGTTTTATTAAGGTGCATATTTCTGTCCGGATTTTCTCCTGAAAGACCGGAGCTGTCCCGCAATATGCAATTTCCGGCAATTCAAATGCCCCATTTACATAGATATTCGTGTTTTTGCCATGGGTTTCGGTTCTGCCCACCAGAATGCATACCCTCCGTTCATTCATTCCGAGAAATGCCGGATGCAGATAGGTGTATACATAATCTTCTATGAAAATGTGTTTTTCACCCTCTGGCGTACCTATCTGGCGGAAATTTCGTGGAAACGTTGCCGTATCCTCCGCCTTCTCGTTCGTTCTTCTATTTTCTGTCACTATATTTCCTGTTGCGGTATTTCCTGCCGGTGCATTTCCTGTTGCTGAATTTTCTATTTCCTTCCGTTGTATAATCTCTATCACGTCTGCCGCCCCTTTCCTCTTGTCTTGGGACAACCATAACACAGAGGCGGCGGATTTTTTGCCATATCATGGATGGCGAAAAATGAAGTTTTTGACAGGTTTTTACGAAAAAAGCTGCCACTTTTTCAGTGACAGCTTTCCTTTTTGTCCTTTTTAGTTTTCTTTTACAAAGGCTTTTACCTTTTTGTAGATACTTTCTGCATCCAGTCCGTACTTTGCAATCAGTTCCGGTGCCGGGCCCGACTCACCAAAGGTATCATTTACGCCAATACGGAGTACTTTGGCCGGTGCTTTCTCGCAAAGGACTTCACATACAGCACTTCCAAGTCCACCGATGATGGAATGCTCTTCTACGGTTACGACTTTGCCTGTCTTAGCGGCTGATGCAGCAACTAATTCTGCATCGATTGGCTTAATGGTATGGATGTTGATAATCTCTGCATCAATGCCATCTGCTGCCAACATTTTCTCTGCTGCTAATGTCTCGCTTACTTCCAGTCCGGTTGCAAAGATGGTAACATCTTTTCCTTCTTTTAAGACGATTCCTTTTCCGATTTCGAATTTGTAATCTTCGTTATCGTTAAATACAGGAATTGCAAGTCTGCCAAATCGGAGGTAAACCGGTCCTACATGTTCATATGCCGCTTTTACTGCAGCTTTTGCTTCAATATCATCACTCGGATTAATCACTACCATTCCAGGAATTTCACGCATCAGTGCAAGGTCTTCTAAGCACTGGTGGGTTGCACCGTCTTCTCCTACAGAGATTCCTGCATGGGTTGCACCGATTTTTACATTCAGGTGTGGATATCCGATTGCGTTACGCACCTGCTCATAAGCACGTCCTGCTGCAAACATTGCAAAGGAGCTCATGAATGGAACTTTACCGCAGGTAGAAAGTCCTGCTGCGATTCCAGCCATATTTGCCTCTGCAATTCCACAGTCCAAGAAACGTTCCGGAAATGCTTTCTTGAAGATTTCCGTCTTGGTTGCACCCGCCAAATCAGCATCCAATACTACAAGGTCTGTGTGTTCCCTGCCCAGTTCTACTAAAGCATTACCGTAGCTTTCTCTTGTTGCAATCTTCTTTACTTCTGACATAATGCTTCACCTGCTTTCTTCAATTCTTCCATTGCCTGTTCGTACTGCTCGTCATTTGGAGCTTTTCCATGCCAGCCCACCTGATTTTCCATAAAGGAAACTCCTTTTCCTTTGGTGGTCTTTGCGATGATTGCAACCGGCATGCCTTTTACTTTCTTTGCTTCTGCAAAGGCATTACGGATTTCTTCCATATCATTTCCATTGATATTGATTACATGGAAATTGAATGCTTCAAATTTCTTATCAATCGGATATGGAGAACATACTTCTTCTACCGTTCCATCTATCTGAAGGTTATTGTTATCTACGATTACGGTCAGGTTGTCTAAGTGATGTGCGCCTGCCCACATAGCAGCTTCCCAGATTTGTCCTTCCTGAATCTCACCATCACCACACATTGCATATACCTGGTAATCCTTATCATCCATCTTACCAGCCTGTGCCATTCCTACTGCGCAGGACAGTCCCTGTCCCAAGGAACCTGCAGACATATCAACACCCGGAATATGTTTCATATCCGGATGTCCCTGTAAATAAGAACCTGTATGACGCAGTGTCACAAGATCTTCTACAGGAAAATATCCTTTGTGTGCCAGTACAGAATATAATGCCGGAGCTACATGTCCTTTCGACAGCACAAATCTGTCGCGGTCTGCCATCTTCGGATTCTTCGGATCCACATTCATCTCTTCAAAATACAGATATGTCATAATATCTGCTGCGGAAAGTGATCCGCCTGGATGTCCGGATTTTGCACTGTGCAATGCCGTAACAATACTTTGTCTTACTTCATTTGCCTTTTTTTCCAACTCTGCATTCGTCATTTTACTTAACCTTTCTCATGAATAAGCTTGTTTGTATCCATTACAACTCCACACGTCCCTCTAACGCGCGAAGTAATGTTACCTCGTCAATGTATTCCAAATCCCCTCCCACAGGGACGCCGCTGGCAATTCTTGAGACCTTGATTCCGGTCGGTTTCACCAGCTTGCTGATATACATTGCTGTTGTCTCTCCCTCTAAACTTGAATTGGTGGCAATAATGACTTCTCTTACATCACCCTCCAGCCGATGTATCAGCTCCTTGAGCTTAATGTCATTCGGTCCGATTCCAAGCATCGGAGATATTGCCCCATGAAGTACATGATATACTCCTTCATATTTTCCAGTTTTCTCATAAGCTGCCAGATCCCTGGTGTCCTCTACTACCATGATTACGCTGTGATCCCTCTGGGGATTTTTGCATATCGGACAGAGTTCATCATCGGTCAGGGTCAGGCACTCTTTGCAGTAGTGTATATTCTGTCTTGCATCTAATATGGAATGACTTAATTTTTCCACATTTTCTTCCGGCATATTCAAAATATGAAATGCCAGTCTCTGCGCCGACTTTGGTCCAATTCCCGGCAAGCCGGAAAGTTGTTCTATCAGACGGCTTATCTGGCTGCTGTAATAGTCCATTCTGTTTCCTCTTCTCCTTCAGCCGATTAGAATGGGAATCCACCGCCAAGTCCACCCATGCCGCCGGTAATCTTGGACATGGACTGCTGGGAATATTCTTCTATCTGGCGCAGTGCCTCATTGGTTGCTGCCATAATCATGTCTTCTAACATTTCTACATCATCCGGGTCAACTGCTTCCGGATCAATCTTTACTTTGGTTACTTCTTTCTTACCGGAGACTGTAACTTCTACTGCACCGCCACCTGCTGCGGCTGTTACTTCTTTCTCCTCTAACTCCTTGGATGCCTCTTCCATCTGGCGCTGCATCTTCTGTGCCTGTTTCATAAGGTTTCCCATATTTCCCGGCATTCCGCCCGGAAATCCTCCGCCTCTTTTTGCCATGTTTCCATTTCCTCCTGTATTTTATTCATCTTCAATGGTTATATCCATATTGATTATCTGTGACAAATCCACATAGGATTCTTCAAACGGACGATTCGACTGATTCTGCTGAATCTGAATCTCCACTTCTTTTTCTATATAATCAGAAATCACCTGTCGGATTTCATTTCTGTGGTCTTCCTCTTCCACGTAGCCTGCTGCAACCGGGTCATCCAATACAATCATCAGACGGTCATCTCCGCCAAGACTTAAATGTGCCGACTTAAGATAGGTGCGCACCACGCCGCTCATCTTCGGCAGAATGGAATTCCAGTTCTTTACAATCTGTTCCACATCTTCCGGGATTGCTTTTGGCATTGGCGGACGGCTGACCGGTGCTGCTGCCTCGGCCGGCTGTGTCGCGGTATTCACCGGTGCTGCCGTGGGAATTCCCTGCTCCATCTTCTTTTCTAACTTTGCTAACCGGTCTGTAATGGAATCCATGTTAGTCTCCATTGCAGGTTTACATAATTTAATTATTGCAATTTCAATTAAGATTCGTTTCTGAGAAGAATATTTTACCTGATTGGACAGTTCGGAGAAAATCCGGATATACCGCATCAGCACATCTGCTTCTACCAAACGGGCTTCTTCTTTTAAAAGTGCCATGTTCTCAGAAGACATATCCAAGACTTCTTCCATATCGTCTGAGCCTTTTAACAAAAGCAGGTTTCTTAAATACCAGGTAAAGTCATTGACAAACTGTCCTAAATCTCTTCCCTCGATGACCAGCTCTTCTAACTGTGAAATGGCTCCTGCCACATCTTCTGCCAGCACTTTCCGCAGTAATTTAGAAAAGACTTCCGTATCTACTGCACCCAGCACCTCTAACACATGGTCATAGGTCAGCTTCTGTCCCAGATAAAAGGCGATGCACTGGTCTAAAAGGCTTAAGGCATCCCGCATGGATCCGTCTGCCGCTTTGGCAATATAGCGGATTGCCCGTTCTTCCACTTCCACATTTTCCTTTTCCATCAGTTCCATCAGGCGGTCTGATATGGTCTCAATGGAAATTCTCCGGAAATCATACCGCTGACATCTCGAAAGAATCGTAATCGGTATCTTATGGGCTTCCGTAGTTGCCAGTATAAAAATGACATAGGAAGGCGGCTCTTCCAGGGTCTTCAACAAAGCGTTAAAGGCTCCGATGGAGAGCATGTGCACCTCGTCTATGATATAAACTTTGTATTTTCCTTCTGTCGGGCGGTATGCTACCTCTTCCCGGATTTCACGGATATTATCTACACCGTTATTGGATGCCGCATCAATTTCGATAACATTCATGGAACTTCCTGCCGCAATTGCTTTACAGCTTGCACATTCTCCACAAGGGCTTCCATCTACGGGATGTTCGCAGTTGACTGCCTTGGCAAATATTTTTGCGATGGTTGTCTTACCGGTTCCTCTCGTTCCACAGAACAGATATGCATGGCCGATACGGTCTGCCTTTATCTGGTTCTTTAAGGTTGTTACTATATGCTCCTGTCCTTTGACATCCGCGAATTCCTGTGGGCGGAACTTACGGTAAAGTGCCATGTATGACATCTATTCCATCCTCGCTTCTCTTAATCTCCAAAGCTGATTCCAATGGTCTTTGCTTCTTTAATCATCTGACAATCCGGGTCAACAGTCTTTAACTTGCCAGCCACATCCTTCAGTGGAACACGCTTTGTCTTATCATTAACCATCGCAATCATGTATCCGTAATCTTCATCAATGATTGCCCGGGCTGCTGCTGCACCAAGTCGTGTACAGAGTGCACGGTCATATGGGCATGGGCTTCCGCCGCGCTGGGTATGGCCCGGTACGGTTACACGTACTTCGGTGCCACTGCGTTTCTCAATCTGGTCTGCAATCTCATAGGATACAGACGGATATTTATAATTCTTTAGCTTCTCTTTGTATTCTTTCTTGGAAAGTGCTGCATCTTCCTTGGAAATAGCACCCTCTGCTACCGCAAGAATGGTAAAGCCTTTTCCATCCCTGGTTCTCTTATCTATTGCTTCGATGACTTTATCAATATCATATGGGATTTCCGGCAGTAATATGATATCTGCTCCACTGGCAACACCTGCGTACAGGGTCAGCCAGCCCACTTTATGTCCCATGACTTCTACGATAAAGACACGATTATGGGATGCTGCTGTTGTGTGTATACAATCAATGGCTGCACACGCCACGTTGATTGCACTGTAAAAACCAAAGGTAATATCTGTTCCATAGATATCATTGTCGATGGTCTTCGGCAGATGGATGACATTTAATCCCTCTTCCCGAAGGAGATTGGCAGTCTTCTGTGTTCCGTTTCCGCCAAGGATTACCAGACAATCCAGTTTCAGTTTATGATAGGTCTGCTTCATTGCTTCCACCTTATCCAGCCCGTTCTCATCCGGCACACGCATCAGTTTAAATGGCTGTCTGGAAGAACCTAAGATGGTTCCGCCCTTGGTAAGGATTCCCGAAAAATCCTTTGATGCAAGCAGGCGGTAATCGCCATAAATCAATCCCTTGTAACCATTATAAAAACCGTAGATTTCCAACTCATCCACGTTATGACTTAATCCTTTTACCACGCCGCGCATTGCTGCATTTAATGCCTGACAGTCTCCGCCGCTGGTCAACATACCTATTCTTTTCATTTGCTGCATCCCTTTCTCTGCTTATTGTTGTGCATACGCCCACACATCCAAAATATATTATAATATATTTTTTTTTAGGGTACAAGCTATAATGCCTGCTTAAGCAATTTATTTACAGGCAATTACTTTTAAGATATAATCCCATACTCTCTTTGTGGAAGAAATGCTTAATTTCTCCTCTGTGGTATGAATGGCAATCATATCGGGTCCGATGGAGACAGCATCCAGTCCGTCAATCTTACCTGCTAAAATGCCACACTCAAGTCCGGCATGAATTGCTTCTACGGTCGGCTCTTTTCCATACATTTCCTTGAAAATGCGGACCATATCATCCCGGAGTACAGAATCCCTGCGGTATTCCCACGCAGGATAATTACCGGTATTGGTGACTCTTCCGCCAAACTCTTCCACCAGCGCAGCAATACGTTTCAAAAGATATTCTTTTGCGGTTCCCACTGCACTTCTTACGGCATACTGCAGAGTCAGCTTGTCTTTTTCCAGAGTCAGAACGCCAAGGTTTAAAGAAGTCTCTACCAGTCCCTTGATGTCATCACTCATGCGAAGAATTCCATTTGGAAGCAGGTTGATTAAAAGCACTGTTTTTCTTGCCGCAGCTTCTGTTAATACTTCCTTCTCACAGTTTTCTTCTACTGCTACGGATATCTGGATATCCGGATCACTGGTGGAAAATTCATGGGTGATTTTCTCTGCAATTTCTTCTATTTTATGGACAAGCTGTGTGGCATCTTCCTGTACCATAAGCTCTGCTGCACTTTCTCTTGGAATGGCATTCTGCTTATTTCCGCCGGATAATGCTGCTATCTGATAGTGGTATTCATCTTTTAATTCTAAAAGAATTCTTCCCAATAAAATGTTGGAGTTGGCTCTTCCTTTGTCAATTTCCACGCCGGAATGTCCGCCCTTTAAGCCTGCCACATGAATAGAAACAAGATTTCCTGCGCTCTTTTCCCATTCCGCCGGAAGCTCACATACGGTGCTGCATCCACCGGCACAGCTTACCAGCATGATTCCTTCATTTTCAGAATCCAGATTCAGAAGCTTCTTTGCTTTTAAATGGGAAACATCCAGTGCTACGGCACCTTCCATGCCAACTTCTTCCGACACGGTACAGATAAATTCGATACGCGGATGTGCAATGCTGTCAGAATCTAAGATTGCCAGTGCATATGCAACTGCAATTCCATCGTCGCCGCCAAGGGTTGTTCCCTTTGCACTGATATAATCTCCGTTTACTTCCAGTGTCAGTCCGTCATTTTCAAAATCGATGGTGCTGCCCGGTTCTTTCTCGCACACCATGTCCATATGTCCCTGAATCATCAGTGGTGCAACGTCTTCATAGCCCGGTGCTGCCTCTTTGATGATAATGACATTTTTTACTTCATCCTGATAATATTCTAAGTTCCGTTCCTTTGCGAAGTTTACCAGATAATTGCTGATTTTCTCCTCTTTATAGGATGGACGGGGAATATTGCTGATTTCTTCAAAATAATGAAATACCTCTTTTGGTTCTAAGCCTGCTAATGCGCTCATTATGATTCCTTCTTTCTTAATTTATTCTCATATACAATAAAATGGTTGTTATGCAGAATCTTGATATACTGGGACAGTCTCTCGTAAAGAGGTTCTGCCTTGTCACCGAATCTTTCTTTTACCAGTGTACCAATCTCATAGATGGTTTTCTTTCCATCCATCTGCTCCCACACGAAGCTGCCGAATTCATCCAGCTCGATATAGCTGTATTTCGGTTTCTTAAATAACACCTGTGCGATTTTGTTAAACACACCTTTGTTATGCATTTTTATTTCTATTTTGCCATCTTTGTTCTTATTACATTCAAATAATGTATTCGGACGTGGGATATAATCTAAATAATTGTCTTTTTTCTTTGCCATATTGCCTCCTGTTATCTTCGCTAGCAGTATAAAACATCTGCCGCCTTTTCGCAAGACGGCAGATGTAAGAACTACTTTATTCTGTTTTTAATTTTCTTTTTTCTTCTTTCCACGGATGAAAAGGATTAAGGTTACGGCAAGTAATGCAAAGAATACCAGTCCGCCAATGTTTCCTAAGCTGAAACCGAATATTGCAGATAAGTTAAATGCATCTGCAAAGGTCTCTCCCTTGAATGGAATGACTGCACAGACTGCAAGGAGAATTCCTACCAGTCCCTCTCCGGCAATCAGACCGGATGAGTAAAGCACTCCATTTTCCACTTTGCGTTTCTTCTCTTCTTCGGATTCACCCTTCTTCTTATCAAAGTATAAGCGGATTAATCCACCAACAATCATCGGTGTGCTTAAGTAAATCGGAAGGTAAAGACCTACTGCAAATGGCAATACCGGAATTCCAAGGATTTCTACTACTACTGCAATACCAACGCCTGCAAATACCAGTACCCAAGGAAGGTTTCCGCCCATAACTCCTTCTACTACCATCTTCATCAAGGTTGCCTGCGGTGCAGGGATTGCTGAGGAACCATAGCTCCATGCTGCATTTAACAGATATAATACTCCACCGATTGCAATAGCAGATGCTGCTACACCGATGATTTCACCAACCTGCTGTTTCCAAGGTGTTGCTCCTACCAGATAACCGGTCTTTAAATCCTGTGATGTATCTCCGGCGATTGCTGCGATGATACAGATGACAGAACCGATTGCAATAGAAGCTACCATTCCAGGCATTCCGATGGTTCCGGTTGCTTTTAAAATCATAGTTGTGATAAGCAGTGTTGCAATTGCCATTCCGGATACCGGGTTATTGGAACTTCCTACAATACCAACCATTCTGGATGATACGGTTGCAAAGAAGAATCCGAAGATTACAATAATAATTGCTCCAAGAAGGCTTACCGGAACTGCCGGAACCAGCCACATAATAATAGCCATGATTCCAATCGTAAGAATTACGATATTCATTGGAATATCTTTATTGAGGCGGCTGTTGTCACCATTTCCTTTGCTTCCGTAGCTCTTTAATGCCTGACGGAAGGTCTTTGCGATAAGTGGCAGATTCTTTACCAGGCTGATGATTCCGCCTGCTGCAACTGCTCCTGCTCCAATGTAACGGATATAGTTTGACCAGATTCCTGATGCGCCAAGTTCAGATACCGGAACGCTTGCCGGGAAAATGGTAAGGTCTGCACCAAAGAGTGCGATTAACGGCATCAGTACGAACCAGCCGATTACTCCACCCGCAAAAATGTAGGAAGATACTCTGGCTCCACAGATATAACCAACTCCAAGAAGTGCCGGAAGTACATCCATTCCGACTCCGGAACCCTTGTAAGATTTGATTTCATAAGTCACTTCACTCGGGAATACTTTCAAACCATCTGTGATGAATTTGTATGCTGCTGCAATTCCCAGACCGGCAAATACGGTACTTGCTTTTGCTCCGCCTTCTTCTCCGGCTACCAGTACTTCTGCACAGGCTTTTCCTTCCGGATAAGGAAGCTTTCCATGCTCCTGTACGATTAATGCACTACGAAGTGGAATCATGAACATAACTCCGATGACACCACCGATTAATGCAATCAATGCGATTTCCACTAAAGATGGCATGCTTGTACCACCTTCCTCTGCCCACATGAACAGAGCCGGGAGTGTAAAGATTGCTCCTGCTGCAAGAGACTCTCCGGCAGAACCGATGGTCTGTACCATGTTATTCTCCAGAATGGAGTCCCTTCTTAGAATTACGCGGATAATTCCCATGGAAATTACCGCTGCCGGTATGGATGCCGACACTGTCATTCCTACTCTAAGTCCTAAGTATGCGTTTGCCCCACCGAAAACTACGGCAAGCAGAATACCCAGAATAATAGAGACTGGCGTAAGTTCCGGCAAAACTTTGTCTGCCGGAATATACGGCTTGAACTCTTTTTCATTATTCATTTGTCTAATCCTCCTAGTTATGGTCACTATAACCAATATAAATATTATTATACGGGCATTTTCCAAGTCTGTCAATGAAATCTGCTTGCATCCGGCAGGAAAATATTGTATGATATATGTGTTATTGTGCAAAACACTTTACCACACGAATCCAACAAAGTGTATGCACTCTTTTTTATCTGGAGATGTATCGAAGTGGTCATAACGGGGCGCACTCGAAATGCGTTAGCCCTCCGGGGCACGCGGGTTCGAATCCCGCCATCTCCGTTTGATAAAGCAATAACAAAGAGCCGCATAAGCGGCTCTTTGCATGTTAATCATTCTGTAACATCTAAAATTCCAAGAAAATAATCCAACTGATGTATTTTCCATTGATTCTTTCTTTTTACCATTTTTAATTCATATCTTGCACAGGCATACTTCCTATCAATATTATCCTCGGTATACACAATTTGTCGGTGGCGCTGTCTATGCCCCCCCATTCTGTATAACTGTACATAAGCCTCTCCATCTTTTATACAAATGCTCTTTACCTCTGCCGGATGAAACCAATGCGGATGGCCTTCTCTATGCACTTTAATTGTCTGCATAAATTCTCTTCTATCCATAGCTCCAAATGGTGCCATATTAATTACACTGTCTGCTTCAAATACATCCCGCAAACCATCTATGGATAAGAAATCAATAGAAAATGCATAATTTGCAAAAGTTTCCATAATCAGTTCTTCATCACTTAATACCACTTCATTGTTCTGAATTACTTTCCATGGATTGTCCAGTTCTCCGGATATCACCGGAAGGTGAATTCCCGGATACCAGCCTTTCTGTTCTTTTTCAAAGTACCAATCCTTATAATACTCTGTAAAATCTCCGCATATTTCCTGCATATCCATGCGTAACGTTTTTATTTTCCAGCCAGCTTCCGTTTTCTCCCATTCATTGGAAAAAATGCCGCAAAACTCGCAGACTTCATATCCATTTTCTCCCTGGCGTCCGGCAATTCCACAGACTTCTGCACTTTGCTGTGCCCGACCTTTCTGGATACGTGCCACAAAATTATATGGTGTCACACGACAGTAATCTGTCTGGGGCAGCGAATCAATAAAATCAGACATTCCTATTAACCCATGTCGTCCGCCTTCCGGATACGCTTTTTCTATACTTAAATAACATGCTGCATCGCTTTTTAGACACTGGTTCAGTTCTTTCGCCGATCCCTTTTCCCAACATGCACAAAATATTGCAAAACGATCTTTTATTTCATCATATTCTTTTCTGTCCATGCTTTTCTCCTATATTCCAAATATCTTTCTTTATATTTTTTCTGCAAACTGATACAAATGAATTGTCAAGTATACAATTTCTGAAGGCTCAATTTCTTTTCTCAATTCTGTCTGCATGATTTTAACCAGCTTATATGCCAAAGCATACAATTCTTTGTACTGTTTCTCCAATATGCATGCAAATTCCTCTGGCACATCCAGTTTTTCATTTCGTTCCACCCGCTCTAAGGCAAAACGAATATGCGTAACCAGTCTCACATAATTAAGACTTTTCCTGTCTAGTGTACACATTAAATTATCTTCAATTATTTTAACCAGCTTTAATATAAGCTGTGTATGTCTGCTAACTTCAGCTAAGGATTCACTGGATAATGCACTGACTATATGGAGTGTAATAAAACTGATTTCTCCCTTTGGAATTGAAATTGCCAGCTCTTCTGCAAGTTTTTCTACCACCTCTTTTGCAATTCCATATTCCTTCGGATAAAGATTTTCTATTTCCAGTTCAAACGGGTTGCTTAAAGGAACTCCTAATTTACACCGGCGGACCATATGTGAAATATGATCCGTCAATGCAATATGGATGTGTTCATTTATTGATTCATTTACATTATCCTGGATAAAATCAATTACATTATTTACCAGTTCAATTAAGCTTGGAGAGGTTGTCCTGATTAGCTGTTTGTACAGAGCCTGTTCCTGCTCATCTTTTAATGCAAATATATTATGGGCCGCTTTTTCCGAAATAAGATCGTTTTTGTGCCTGTTATATCCGATTCCCTTTCCGATTAGTAAAACTTCCCCTCCGGATTTGTCCGTTGCTCTCACAATATTATTTGTAATAATTTCTTGTGCTTTATAAGCTTTTGCCATACCTGCCACATCCTTTTTCTTCAGTGGTTACTTTCTCTCAAAAACAGCAATATCTTTTTCACCCTTTGATACTTCTCCCGTTTTCTTCAGAACCAATTGGTACTCGGCAATATTTGTAAATACAACCATAACAGTTGCCTTATGCCCTGCTTTTTCCACTTTCTCTATATTCATTTTTGCCACAGGCTGTCCTGCTTCTACCATTTCGCCTTCCTGAACCAAAACTTCAAATCCATTTCCATCCATTTTAACGGTGTCAATTCCCATATGAATAAGAATCTCTTTTCCCTCATCGGAAATAATTCCCATTGCATGTTTTGTTGGAAATACATTATCAATTTTACCGTTCACCGGGCTATAAATTTTTCCATCTTTGGGTTCTATTGCAAAACCTGTTCCCATCATTCCTTCTGCAAATATTTTATCATCTACCGAAGAAAGCGGAACTAATTTTCCATCAGCAGGTGAAACGATATCTTCTTTCCATTGATTGTCAGAATTCATTTCTACCTTTTCCTGTCCTGCTCTCTTACCACCGCGCAAAACATCTTTTATCTGTTCACATATAACTGCAGCCTGTGTGCCATATACAATCTGAAGATTATTTCCAACTGCCATAATACCACTTGCTCCTGTCGCCGTGAAAACTTCTTTTTTAATTTTTGCTTTTTCTCTTAACTGTACTCTCAATCTTGTGGCACAAGCATCTATTTCTACGATATTTCCTCTTCCTCCCAGAGCATCTAATATCTGCTCTGCCAAATTTTCCTGTCCTGCTGCCAACTCCTTCTTTTCTACTGTTTCCTGTGTCTCAAAGCCTTCCTGTCCCGGAACATTCAAATGCAGTTTTCGAATCAGAAGTCTTCCAAGGGAGTATGTCACTACACCAAGTGCTGCAGCAATAAACGGAAGCATCCACCAGTGACTTGCATTCTGTAATACTCCATAAATCAAAAAGTCTACAAGGCCACCACAATAGCTGATTCCCACTGTTACATTCAGGAAATAAATAATATATTCTCCTACAAACATTGTTACTACTGCCAGAATATATAGCACCGGTGCTGCAAATACATATGGGAAAACCAATGGTTCTGTAATACCAGTAACTAGGTTTGTAATAATTCCGCCCATAAATAAACTCTTTGTATTATCTTTCTTTTCTTTCTTTGATTCTTTGATAATAGCTGCTGCCACTCCAATCAAACAACCTGTCAGCAAATAGTTTCCTGTTAATGGTACCGTTGTTGTCAATGGTACTCCATCCGCCATCTGTGCAAAAAAGATGTTTAAAAGACCATGTATAACATCACCTGATGCGGTTACATATGTTCCAACCTGATAAGCCCATGTTGCATATAAAATTGTATGTAATCCCAAAGGCATTAATAAAAATGTTGCAAATGATAATGCACTCATAATATAAATGCTGTATGTTGCAGAACCATCACCAGTTGCCGCTGCAATTACGTTCTGTAACAATGGCCAAATTATACTGACCGGAATTGCAGTAATAATTCCTGCCACAATTGTTGCCAATGGAACAAATCGTTTCCCCTGAAAGAAAGAAAATGCTTTTGGAAGTTTTACATCTTTACATTTCTTATATACAAGAGCCGTAACAACTCCCATCAGAATTCCACCAAGAACTCCTACATTTAATGTTGGAATTCCAAGCACTGTTGCATATCGTGTCCAGTCAGTTGTACTCTCTGCTGTAATGGAAAGTATCTGTCCTATTGTTGTATGCATCGCAAGAAATCCAAGCAATGCACTAAATGCTGCAACTGCATCCTTTTTGCAATAACTCATAGCTACTGATACGCAAAAAATAACTGCCAGATTATTAATAATAAGACTTCCTATATTTTGAAACAATGTTGCAATTGCTATTACAACTGAATTTTGCAAAAACGGAAGCATTTCCGTGAAAGTTGCATTGGTTAATATTGAAGCAAGTCCCATTAACAGACCGCCCAATGGAATTACTGCTATTCCAGTTGTCAAGCTCGGACCCAGTGTCTGAACTGCTGCAAACACTTTATTAAGAATATTATTTTTTTCTTTTGTCATATTTCCTTTTTGTATGTTTTTATTCCATACTTCTCCTTTCCGATAATTGGGGAGTAATGCAATCCAATAAAAAAAAATTAGGTGCAATACTCATCAAAAAGTAACCTTTCTTACTCTCTAACAAATACGTACCTAATTAAATAGTTATACGCAATATATAATTTATAATAGCTATTACGATATGTAGTGTAATGGAATTTATCCGCTATTTCAATTGGCTTTTTTCACAAAGTTCTCTCTTCAAATTTAGTAAATATGATATTACTCCGGCAAATCCGGTATCAGTTCTACATAAATCTGGTCAAAGTTTTTCTTTAATTCTTCCCGGATTCCATTTCTGATTCTGGTGAGGGACTGCATTGTAATAATATCGTTGGGGCTGTCTATGTATATTTCCACCCAGGTTTTTCGTCCGGTCTGGATGACATCCAAAAATTCTATCGTATAGGAACAAGTCTGCATATATTGTTCTGCAATGGAACGTATCTGGTCCATCACTTCCTGCTCCGGTGCAAAGAGCACCAGCTCCCTGAGTCCATGCAATATCATTTTCACCGGTTCTACAATTAGGATTAATGCCATCACAATTGCTACTACCGGGTCTATGTACGGTGCCAGCCATTCGTACGGTGTCTTCTGCAGAAGGAACTGTCCGAAGAATGCGGCGAATACGCCAAAGCTGCTGACTACATCTAATTTCCAGTTATACATTTCTGCTTTTACTACCACAGATGCATATCGTTTACTGAAATAATGAAGCAGGAAATAGATGATAAGACAGCCGGCAAACACACCAAACTCAAAGCCTGCAAGCTGGCTGGCATTTACCATATGTCCGCCATGCAGGATACTTTGCACACTGTCGATTAAAAGCTGGATGGTAACTACTAAAAGTACACTGTACTTGATTACCAGAAACAAAGATTCCACCTGGGAAAATCCATACGGTCTGCGTTCTGTTACCGGCCGGTATAACAGTGGCACCAGCACCAGAAACGGTCCTATCATTATTAAATCTGTCACATCAAATACGCAGTCCATCAGTATTGCATGGGAATGGCTGATATATGCCATAACTCCTTCTGCCACTACAAAGAGTACACTTCCAATAAAGGACAGATTTATCATTCTTTTTTCCAGTTTCATTTTACTGGCTGCATTCATTTCCATAATTACCGGTAAATCTTCATTGGCTGCACGGGCTTTTTTTCGTTCCAGCATCTTCTTTCCTCCCATTTCAGGCTGTTCAAAAGCACATCAGGTATATTTATTCTCTTTAAAAAATCACATCAAAAATCGTCCCGCCAGACGGACCGGACTTAACTGTTATACTGCCATCATGCACTCTCACAATTTCATGAACCAGAGCAAGTCCCAGACCTACGCCCCCCAGTTCCCTGCTTCTGGATTTATCCACACGAAAGAATGGTTCAAACACACGCTCCCGTAGTTCCTCCGGGATTCCGTTTCCTGTATCCTCTACCGACAGATAAACATGCTTTTCCTTCTGATACGCAGTAACTGTAACCTGTCCACCTGAATGATTATATTTTATTGCATTTTCAACAAGATTATATACCAGCCTGTAAATAAGAATATCACTTCCGACCATTGTTGTGTTCTTGCATTTCCCAGCAAGCTTTATATTTTTTTCCTGTGCCAGAGGTTCCAAATCTGCCAGTACTTCATCAACAAGAGCATCAACTGCAATTTTCTCATCTCTCCCCACCGTCTGAAGTTCGCTCATGTCAAGAAGTGTCTTTACCATCCTGCTGAGTCTGTCATTCTGTTCCGTAACCATCTTTATCGTCTGTAAAGTATCCATATCATTGCCCGGATGTCTGGTGGAATTATATAAATCAAGCTGTACCTGTATTAAAGACAGCGGGGTCCGAAGCTCATGTGCTGCATTTGCAGTAAATTGTCTTTGTATCTCAAAGGCATCCGAAAGGCGTTCCAGCATTTTGTTATACGAAGTACTAAACTGGTTCAGTTCTTTCACCTGGTTTTCTTCTATCCGTGAATCTGCCAGATTCTGTGCCTGCACTTCTTCGATTTTATCCGAAAACTCTCTAATCGGCCTGAGGGCACGTCCACTTATAAAATATGTAGCCACTCCACCAAGAAGTGCCAATAAAGTTGAAATTATCAGGCTGCTTTTTTTGTAATCCGTCTTATTGTTGTATACCTGGACCGAAAAATCATTTGCAAATTCATCCCACTTATCTTCCGGAATACTGATATATATTTCGTCTGATTCATTTTCATTTCCATCTCCCTGTGCATCAACAGCCTCCTGCAGGGAATCCATATAATACACACCGTTTTTATAGACCAGCATAGTCAGGCATCCACATATAACCGCAATATATAATGTAATGATACAGGTAAGCCTCCACTGCAGCGACATTCTTCTCATTTATCGGACTCCTCTCGTATTTTATACCCCTCTCCCACCTTGTTCAAAACCGGATCATATCCAAGCACAGACTTTAGTTTTCTTCTGAGTGACGACATATGCACTCTGATGGAGCCGCTAAAGCTATCCACGGACGCATCCCAGACATGCTCTATCAGTTCCTCCTGGCTGACCGGTCTGCCAAGATTAAGAAGAAGATATTCCAGAATACCATTTTCTTTTCTTGTCAGGGGAACCATTTTCCCTTTTGCATATGCCTCGCGTCTTATCGTATTGAACTTAATTTCACCACTTTCCAGGCATATATCCTTCTGCACAAATTTTCTTCTTGTCAGGCTTCTGATACGTGCCTCAAGTTCCTGCAAATGAAACGGTTTTTCCATATAATCGTTTGCACCTGCATCCAGTCCCTCAACCTTATCGGCAATCTGTCCTCTTGCAGATAATATCAGGACCTTCGTCTCCTCATTTTTCTGTCTAAGTTCCCTTAAAATGTCCATTCCATCCATACCCGGCAGATTCAGATCCAGAACAATCAAATCATAATCCTCCGCCAGAATGCATTCCAGTGCCTCTTCCCCGTCATAGCAGGTATCCACCTCGTAACCGGCATCATACAGACTTTTTGCAATTGTGTCACATATTTGTTTCTCATCTTCAACTATTAATAATCTCAAAAGCTTTCACCTGTTTCTTAACAAAAATTTTACAACTACTATTGTATAATACCCAGGTCAGCAGGTCAATAAATTCAACAATTGAAAGGAGCAACGATATCTTGAAGTACCAAAAAATATCTCAAATTGCCTTGCTTATCACCGGTATCACTATGGTCAGCTATGGTGCAATCAGAGGTGAAGCGGCTGCCGTACTTGGCAAAGCAATAAAATTATGTCTGGAGTGTGTCGGAATTGGATAAGAATAAAAAAATAATATCAAAAAGAGCTGCCGGAATACGTGGATGGATACAGGCAGCTGCCACGCTGCTTACTAATATTCATATTCCCAATTTATTCAAGGGTAAAATATATCAGGGCAGTGCTAAAACGGTATGTGTACCCGGATTAAACTGTTATTCCTGTCCCGCTGCATCCGGAGCCTGTCCTATCGGAGCTTTTCAGGCAGTTGTCGGTTCATCGCGATTTAAATTTTCATACTACATAACAGGATTTTTTATTTTACTCGGTGTGACACTTGGGCGATTTATATGTGGTTTTTTGTGTCCGTTTGGATGGTTTCAGGATTTAATCCATAAAATTCCCGGAAAAAAATTTTCTACAGCCCGGCTGAAGCCACTAAGATACCTAAAATATCTTATCCTTATTGTTTTCGTTATACTTCTGCCAATGTTTGTAACGAACTCCATTGGAATGGGGGATCCGTTCTTCTGCAAATACATTTGTCCTCAAGGCGTTCTGGAAGGGGCTATACCTCTTTCACTGGGAAATGCTGCCATACGATCTGCACTGGGAAAGCTTTTTTCTTTTAAATGCCTTATTTTAATTACAGTTGTTGTGTTAAGTATTTTGTTTTACAGACCCTTCTGCAAATGGATTTGTCCTCTCGGGGCAATCTACTCACTGTTTAACAAGGTCAGCTTTCTTAAAATTAAGGTTGAAAACAGTAAATGTGTCGGATGCGGTCAATGTTCCAATGCCTGTAAAATGGATGTTGATGTGCTTAAGACCCCGGATCATCCGGAATGCATACGATGCGGAGCATGTATAAAAGCCTGTCCTAAAGATGCCATCCACTATCAGTTTATGGGCATGCCATGTGAAAAAAGGGCATCCGCAGCCCACAATATTCAAAAAAAGTAACTATTAATCTTATTACCAATTATTCAAAGGAGAACTTATTCATGAAAACAAAAAGAACCGTTATTTCTATTTTTACCCTCTGTACAGCATTATTGTTTACAGCCTGCAGTGGAAAAGGAACTTCAAACACAGAAGCTTCCCGCAATACCCAGACCGAAGCCGGCTCTGAAGCTTCCGGCAGCTCCAACACTACGCTGGATGATTTATATCAGCAGGAGAATCAGCTTTTTGCCGAGCATGAAGATGCATGGAACAAAGCATTTGGCATGATGAATAAAAGCACTGCTGATCCAAGTGGAAATTACGCCGACTATCTGGCTGCCACCGTCGAATCAAATAAAGACTCATTTACAGACGATGAATTAAAAACTCTTACAGATGATATTGAAACAATTCGAAAAATCGAGGAACAGATAGCAGCAATCGAAAAGGACAATACAGCATCTGACGATGCCTCCCAGAAGGATAATTCTGACGATACCTCTCCTTTCAGGAATTTCTCCGGTCAGGATTATGATGGTAATTCTGTCGACGAAAGCTTGTTTTCCGGAAATGCAGTAACTGTCGTTAATTTCTGGTTTACCGGCTGTAAGCCTTGTGTTGCCGAACTATCTAAGCTTAATGAATTAAATGATACCATCAAATCCATGGGGGGTGAAGTAGTTGGAATCAATACAGAAACCTTTGACGGAAACGAGGATGCCATCAAAGAAGCTGCAGCTGTTCTGGAAAGCCAGGGGGCAGCATACCGCAATCTTTCTATTGACTCTGCTTCAGATGCAGGTAAATATGCCTCTGATATTATGGCATTCCCTACCACAATTCTAGTCGATAGAAATGGTAATATTGTGGGTGATCCGATGCTCGGTGGAATTGATAATCAGGACAACTATGATACCCTGATGAAACAGATTCAATCTGTAATTGATGCTGACGGTGCCAA
>ULPK01016212.1_pt1 | contig 22514 bp, 20 predicted proteins | sample 1953421 | NCBI WGS metagenome assembly ULPK01 (sample SAMEA4835627, study PRJEB28245) | human gut metagenome | biome: gut microbiome; material: fecal sample | place: Denmark | collected 2008 | reverse complement strand
CGGCCATACCGATGGCGGCACATAAGGTTGGGGAGAAACCGGTCAACGTTCCAAAGAGACAGCCGAAGCTTGCACCGATAAAGAAAGTAGGAACAATTTCGCCACCTTTAAAACCGGCACCAAGGGTCAGGGCGGTAAAAGTGATTTTTAAAAGAAAAGCTTCCGGAGCCACTGTGCCGTCAAAACATTTGGAAATAATATTAACGCCGGTTCCATTGTAATCCTGATTACCTACCAGAAGGGTGAGGAGAATAATGATGCAGCCGCCTGCCGCAGCACGAAGGTAAGGATTTTTGATAAATTTACGGTAAATGGCTTCACTGTAATGTAAGGAAATACAGAACAGGATACTGACCAATGCACATAAAACGGCAAGAACCGTTACGGTAACTGCAGAAGAAATTCCAAATTCCGGAATGTCTAAAATGGCAAAGGACGGCGGCGCAATCTGAAAGTGTAATGCCAGACCATGTGCTACTAAAGCAGAGATAACGCATGGTACTAATGCAGAATAGTGCATGATGCCGACACTGACTACTTCCAGCGGAAAAATAGCGGCAGCCATCGGTGTTCCGAATAAGGCGGAAAAAGCAGCACTCATGCCGCACATAATCATAATATGTTTATCTTTTTCATCAAAACGGAAAAGTCTTCCCAGAGAATTTCCGATGCTTCCGCCAAGCTGAAGTGCTGCACCTTCCCGGCCGGCAGAACCACCAAAGAGGTGTGTGATTAAGGTGGAGATAAAAATAAGTGGAGCCATACGCAGTGGAATTTCATCCCCGGAATGGATGGCGGAAAGCACCAGGTTGGTTCCAGTATCCTTTTCATCATGGAGAAGATGATAGAGCAGTACAATCACGATTCCACCCAGCGGAAGAAAGAAGATGAGCCATGGATAAGCAGTTCTTGTATCGGTGACCCATGTCATGCCAAAGTAAAAGGCAATTCCCACCATACCGATGAGAAGACCGGACAGAATAGAAAAAATAATCCATTTTATGGCGGTACGCAGACGGCGCAGATTGTGTTTGATTTTATGTATCACAAGTTCTTTGGTAACTGGTTCATTCATGATGTAGTAACTCCTTTTTATATAAAGTAAATATTATAAGCAGAAATTGTTTGTATTTTTTGAAAAATATATATTCTATAAGAAATAGTAGCATTCTGGAAATAAATTTACAAGATGAATGAAGAGATAAATGAAGAGAATTTTATTTGCAAAAAATAACCAGGGTGACTATAATAAGTGAAGGCTTTCTATAAAATCTGGAAATTACAGGCAATGGAGGAAGAAAGATGGAATCAGAAATCAGGATACGCCGGCAGATGATAGAGATTGGAAAAAGAATTTATCAGAGCGGAATGGTAGCTGCCAATGATGGTAATCTTTCTGTGCGTATATCAGAGAATGAAATTTTGTGTACGCCAACCGGAATATCCAAAGGATATATGACGGAAGAATGTTTATGTAAGATAAATCTGCAGGGAGAAGTCTTATCCTGTCAGGATGGGTTCCGCCCGTCTTCTGAAATGAAGATGCATTTGAAAGTATATGAAAAACGTCCGGATGTAAGAGCAGTTGTACATGCGCATCCGCCATATGCCACAACCTTTGCGATTGGCGGTCAGGCATTAAATCGTGCAATCATATCAGAATCCATTGTAAGTCTTGGCTGTGTGCCGGTAGCAGAATATGGTCTGCCGTCTACGCAGGAAATACCGGATGCCATTGCACCATATCTTGACTATTTTGATGCGTTGCTCTTAGCACATCATGGGGCACTGACTTATGGAAAGGACCTGACGGAAGCTTATTACCGGATGGAGTCGGTAGAATTATATGCAAGACTTCTTTACCAGAGTAAAATGATGGAAATGGACCGGGAGTTGGATGCAGATACGGTACACAAATTATGTCTGATGCGGGAAAAGGCAGGAATGAAGAATCCGGAAACAGTCTGTAGCAGTAAGAAATTATTATTTGAAAGCTGCCATGAGTGTATCCGCAGGAAAAATCTTTTGCCAGATGGATAGAAAAGAAAACGTTTGGCAGAAGGCAGCATTTTATAAGCAAGAAAAAGTTATTACAGAGAATAGCAGGAAACAGAAAAAGGAGATTAGAAGATGACAATAGAAGAAAGAGTAAAATTAGCAGAAGAAAAACACCACAGCGGATATAACTGTGCACAGGCAGTATTATGCAGTTACAGTGATAAGCTGGGTATTGATGAAGAAACTTTATTCCGTCTGTCGGAAGGATTTGGCGCAGGGATGGCAGATATGCAGGGAACCTGTGGTGCAGCAACCGGAATGTATATGATTGCAGGAGCACTGGGAAGCTCGGGAGCAATTGAAAAGGGCATGACCAAAGGCAGAACATATCAGACGGTAAAGGGACTGACAGCAGCATTTGATGAAAAAAACGGCTCTCATATCTGTAAAGAATTGAAAGGAATTGAAACCGGAAAGGTTTTGCGGAGCTGCGATGGCTGTATTGAAGATGCAGTCCGTATTGCAGAGCGCTTGTTTTCATAAAAAAAACACAATTTCATGGTAAAAGTGCACAAAAATGGAATGCCAAAATTATATAAGTGTACAAAATGTTAAAAACCCCATTGCTATTTTTGAGTAATGGGGTTATATTATATACATCCACTGAAAACGTTACCGAGAACGTAACCAACTAGGTTCCAGACAAGTCGGTATACAGATTGGGAAAGAGGTTTTCAGGAAGGATAGCATATTATATTTTAGGAGGATGTACTATGAAAAGAAAATTAGTATCTCTTATGTTAGTTGTATCTATGACAGCAGCTATGGTTGCTGGATGTGGAAGCGACGACAAGAAAACAGCTGACAATAATGCAGCAGGAACAGAGAAGACAGATGACAGCAAAGAAGCAGCAAGTGGTTCTGTTTACTACTTGAACTTCAAACCAGAACAGGATCAGCAGTGGCAGGATCTTGCAAAAGCTTATACAGATGAGACTGGTGTTCCAGTTGAAGTTGTTACAGCAGCATCTGGTACATATGAAGAGACTTTAAAGTCTGAGATAGCTAAATCTGATGCACCTACACTTTTCCAGGTAAACGGACCGGTTGGTCTTGCAGCATGGAAAGATTACTGCGCAGACTTATCAGGAACAGATGTTTATTCACATGTTAAGAGTGATGACTTTGTACTGAAAGATGGAGACGAAGTAAAAGGTATCGCATATGTACTTGAGACTTATGGTCTTATTTACAACAAAACCGTATTAAACGCATATTGCGGAATGGACGGAGCTAAAGTTACTTCTATTGATGAAATCAACAGCTTCGCAAAATTAAAAGAAGTAGCAGATGATATTCAGTCAAGACTTGCAGAAGTAAGTGAAGCAGCTGGTCCTGAATATGACCTTAAGGGTGCATTTACTTCAGCTGGTATGGATTCATCCTCTGACTGGAGATTCAAAACCCATTTAGCAAACCTTCCAATCTACTATGAATACAAAGCAGATGGAATCGGATCTACAGATGCTATCAAAGGAACTTACCTTGATAACTACAAACAGATCTGGGATTTATACATAACAGATTCTACTTGCGAAGGCTCTATGTTAGCAAGCAAGACTGGTGATGATGCAACAGCTGAATTTGGCTTAGGCGAAGCTGTATTCTATCAGAATGGTACATGGGCATACAATGATATTATCAATGCTGGTGTATTAACAGATGATGACCTTGGAATGATGCCTATCTACATCGGAGTTGATGGAGAAGAGAATCAGGGACTTTGTACAGGATCTGAGAACTACTGGTGTATTAATGCTAATGCTTCTGAAGAAAACATCAAAGCAACAGAAGATTTCTTGAACTGGGTTATTACAAGTGACACAGGACGTGACGTTGTTGCTAACCAGATGGGCTTCACAACACCATTTGATACATTTGATGATGGATATCAGGCAAGCAATGCATTCATGGATGCAGTTAACCAGTCCATTGCAGATGGTAAGAATTCTGTAGCTTGGTGCTTTACAACAATGCCTTCTGAGGCTTGGAAAGATGGCGTAGGTTCTGCATTAACAGCTTATGCTGCTGGAACAGGTTCCTGGGATGATGTTGTAACTGCATTCGTTGATGGCTGGGCTTCTGAGTACGCAGCAGCAAACGAGTAAGACTTATCACATATAATCAGAACAATATGTGAAAAAAAGGGCGGGCGGATATCGCCTGCCCTTTATAAAAGGGAAAGGAAAAATATTATGAACAAATCAATTAAAAAATATTTTCCTCTTTTTGCACTTCCAACGTTAGTTGCATTTACAATTGGTTTTATAATTCCTTTTGCTATGGGTATCTATCTTTCTTTTTGTAAATTCACAACTGTTACGGATGCAAAGTTTGTAGGACTATCTAATTATACCAAAATCTTTGGAGATGAGACATTTGTTCACTCGTTATGGTATACAGCACTCTTTACAATTGTTTCCGTGCTTGCCATTAACTTTTTTGCATTCGTAATTGCGATGCTTTTAACAAAGGGTATTAGAGGAACAAATGCGTTCCGTACCATTTTCTTCATGCCGAACCTGATTGGTGGTATTGTATTAGGATATATCTGGCAGTTGATTTTCAATGGTATTCTCGCAAATTACAGCAGAACATTGGCATATAATGAAAAATATGGTTTCTGGGGTATGATTATCCTGATGTGCTGGCAGCAGATAGGTTATATGATGATTATCTATATCGCGGGTATCCAGAATATTCCTGGAGATTTGATTGAAGCTGCAGAAATCGATGGGGCAACTTCCTGGCAGGTACTTAAAAATGTAACCTTACCGATGGTAATGCCATCCATTACCGTATGTACATTTTTAACACTGACCAACGGATTTAAATTATTCGACCAGAACTTAGCATTGACAGCAGGTGAACCTGCAAAGAAATCACAGCTTTTAGCATTGAACATCTATGATACTTTCTATGGTAGAAACGGATGGGAAGGCGTTGGTCAGGCAAAAGCAGTTGTATTCTTTATCCTGGTAGCAATAATTGCACTTGGACAGAACTATCTGACCAGACGTAAGGAGGTGCAGCAGTAATGAGTAATGTAAGAAAAGCAAAACATGGCTGGATTTTTACCATTATATTTACTATTTTAAGTGTACTGTGGGTACTTCCGATTGTAATCGTATTTATGAACTCCTTTAAATTAAAGGCATATATTAACCGCTTCCCGTTCCAGTTAGGACCGTTTAAAATGACTGACGGATGGGACAGATTTGTTGCCGGAGTGCAGAAGGCATTTGTTGGATTAACCAACTATGCAGAAGGTATCCGCAAGATTAACTTCTTTAATGCGTTTGGAACATCATTATTTATCACAATATGTTCTGTTGCGGTAATTATTCTCTGCACATCTATGTGTGCATGGTATATCATCCGCGTGAATGATAAGTTTTCAAAAGGTTTATATTGCCTTTGCCTGTTTTCCATGATTGTACCTTTCCAGATGGTAATGTTTACATTATCCAAGCTGTCAAATATGTTACATCTTGGAAATCCGGTTGGAATCATTTTAGTATATCTTGGATTTGGAGCAGGACTTGCGGTATTCATGTTTACCGGCTTCGTAAAGAGCATTCCGCTTGAAATCGAAGAAGCGGCAATGATTGATGGATGCAGCCCGATTCAGACATATTTCCAGGTTGTATTCCCGATTTTAAAGCCTACTGCAATTACAGTTGCAATTCTTCAGGTAATGTGGATCTGGAATGACTACCTTCTTCCATATCTGGTACTCGATATCAGAAAATGGAAAACGATTCCGATTGCAATTCAGTATTTGAAAGGTGGATATGGCTCTATTGACTGGGGCGCAATGATGGCTATGCTGGTACTGGCAATTCTTCCAATTATCATTTTCTATGGAATCTGTCAGAAATATATTATCGAAGGCGTTGTTGCAGGAGCTGTAAAAGGTTAAGCATTTATATAATAAGTATTTCGCTATAGATATAGTGTAAAGGCAGGACAAAACATGACAATAAAAGATATTGCAAAAGAATCCGGGTATTCAGTAAGTACTGTGTCAAGGGTTCTGAATAACAGGGATGATGTGAGTCCGGAAGCAGAAAAGAAGATTCGGCGGATTGTTGCAGAACACAATTTTGTTCCAAATGGAAATGCGAAGCATTTGAAACAGATTGCGTCTAAAACCATCTGCGTACTGATAAAAGGTACGTCGAATATGGTTTTTTCAGGGATAGCAGAAGAAATCCAGACGATTGTAAATAAGACCAGTTATACATTGAATATGATATATCTGGATGAAGAAGAAAATGAAGTAGAACAGGCAATTATTCAGTGTCGTGAAAGAAAACCTCTGGGGATTTTATTCCTCGGAGGTAATCCTGCATTTTTTAGGGAAAAGTTTCATGAAGTAAAAGTTCCATCGGTATTAGTGTCTACTGCAGGAAAAGATCTTGGCTTTCCGAACCTGTCCAGTGTAGCAACAGATGATGTGGAAGCGGCAAAATGTGCCATGAATTATCTGGTGAATCAGGGACATGTTCATATTGGAGTAATTGGAGGAAATTTAAGTTCTTCTTATGTCAGTGAACAGCGTTATATCGGGTGCGAGAAATGTTTTGGTGAAAAGGGAAGAATATTTGATTACGATAAATATTTTGTGAAAGCAAGATTTGACTTTGGAAGTGCGTATCGGGCTACGGAAAAACTTTTGGAGAAGGCAAAGGATATGACTGCTATATTTGCGATGAGTGATGTCATGGCAATTGGAGCGATTCGTGCGATACGTGACAGAGGTCTTCTGGTACCGGATGATATTTCCGTTGTGGGGTTTGACGGAATACCAATGGCGGATTACTATAATCCAAAGCTGACCACTGTAAGACAGCGGTACCAGACGATGGCACAACGCAGTCTTGAAATACTATTTCGTACAATTGACTTGAAAACCAAGGCAGTACATGAAATAATACCTTTTGAACTTGCACTGGGGGAAAGTGTTCGTGAGATAGGAAAATAATCTAGTTTGCAGGAGGAATTTAATTATGAGAACAAGTGGGATATTAATGCATATATCTTCACTTCCGTCACCATACGGAATTGGTACAATGGGAAAGGAAGCCAGAAAATTTGTAGACTTTTTGGATAAATCAGGACAGACTTACTGGCAGATATTACCGATATGCCCAACCAGTTATGGAGATTCTCCATATCAGTCATTTTCAAGCTTTGCGGGGAATCCATATTTTATTGACTTAGATTATCTTTGTAAGGATAAGTTACTGACAAAAAAGGAATGTTTAAGCTATGAATGGGGAGAAAATCCGGAATTTGTAGAGTATGGAACACTTTATGAAAACCGTTTTCCTTTATTGAAAAAAGCATATCAGCGCTTTAAAAAAGCATTACCGGATGATTTTGCGGACTTTTGTGAGAAAAACAGTGACTGGTTAGAGGACTATGCACTGTTTATGGCATTGAAGGATGCAAATGGCGGGGTTGCATGGTTTGAATGGAAGAAAGATTTAAAACTCCGTAAACCATCAGCAATTGAAAATGCGAAAGAAGAATTTGCAGATGCTGTTGAATTCTGGAAAATGTTGCAGTATCTGTTCTTCAAACAGTGGACAGAGCTGAAAGCATATGCCAATGAAAAAGGTATTCAGATTATCGGTGATGTACCTATTTATGTTGCTGGTGACAGTGCAGATGTATGGGCAAATCCGGGACAGTTCTATTTAGATGAGAACCTGGATCCGATTGATGTATCCGGATGTCCTCCAGATGCATTCTCTGCTGATGGACAGTTATGGGGAAACCCGTTATTCCGTTGGGATGCTATGAAGAAGGATGGTTATACCTGGTGGACAAAACGTATCAAAGCAATGTCTGAATTGTATGATGTTGTTCGTATTGACCACTTCAGAGGTTTTGATTCATATTACGCAATTCCTGCAAAGGATAAGACAGCAAGAAATGGAGAGTGGAGAGAAGGTCCTGGTATGGACCTGTTCAATGCTCTGGAAAAGAAACTTGGCAGATTAAATATTATTGTAGAAGATTTGGGTTATTTAACACCGTCCGTAAAACAGTTGTTAAAGGATACCGGTTTCCCTGGAATGAAGTTAATCCAGTTTGCTTTCGACAGCAGAGAAGAGAGTGATTACCTTCCGCATACATATCAAAAGAATTGTGTTGTTTATACTGGAACTCATGATAATGATACCATTATGGGATGGTTCAAGACGGCTCCAAAGGAAAGCGTTAAATATGCCAAAGAATATTTAAGATTAAACAAAGAAGAAGGATATAACTGGGGCACCATGAAAGCTGTATGGGGCTGTGTTGGTGATATGGCCATTGTTCCGATGCAGGATATTCTTGGAATTGGCAGTGAAGGACGTATGAATACACCATCTACACTTGGCATGAACTGGAAATGGCGTGCAGTAGATGGACAGATTACTTCGGCACTTGCAAAGAAAGTCTGCAAAAATATGGAAATCTACTGTAGAAAGAGAAAAACAAAAGAAGAGCTGGAAGCTTTAGAAACAGCAGAATAAAATGTATCATTTTATAGTAAACAATACCTCGGGAGGCGGCAGGTCCAAACGGGTCTGGGAGGAACTGCAGAATTACCTTCTGGAGCATGAAATAAGGTATAAAGCACATTTTACAGAGTATGAGGGTCATGCGAAGAAGCTTGCAGACCGTGTATGTGATATTGATAGAGAAAAAGTGTATCTTATTGTGGTCGGTGGTGATGGTACGTTAAATGAAGTACTGAACGGGATGCATGATTTTGAAAAAATCCGGTTTGGATACATACCGACCGGCTCCGGGAATGATTTCGCAAGAGGTATGAAAATCAATGGAACACCTACAGAAAATTTAGAGCGGATACTTCAGGCGGAAGAGACAACGCCGATTGACTTAGGCTGTGTCAGCTGGGTGGAAGAAGGACAGAAGGAACAGAAGATTTTTGCAATTAGTTCCGGTCTTGGACTGGATGCGGATGTATGTAAACAGGCACTGCATTCCGGATTAAAGAAAGCATTAAATAGACTGGGACTTGGTTCATTAACCTACGTCTGTCTTACGATAAAATCCCTGTTTACCATGCCGACAGCAGAGGCGAAGATAGTATTTGATGATGAAGTGGAAGAGCCGATTTCCCGGATGATTTTTATTGCTGGAATGAATCAGTATTGTGAAGGCGGTGGAGTGCCGATGGCTCCGGAGGCCGTGGCTACGGACGGAGAATTTTCAGTCTGCTGTGGCTATGGAGTGGCAAGGTGGCGCACCTTTTTCCTGCTGCCATTTCTGGTAAAGGGAAAACATACAGGATTTAAGTGCTTTGATATCCATAACTGCAGAAAATTCAGCGTGGATTTGGAAAAGCCAATGGTATTGCATGCTGACGGAGAATATTGCGGGGATGTGACACACGCAGAGTTTAGATGTCTTTCAGGAAAACTGAATATTTTGTTATAATGGTGACTTCCTCCTGCATATACATATAACAGTATAGGCAGGAGGAATTTATATGGAAAATTTTAATACAGGCACTTATGATATGTATAAAGATATCAGTGCAAGGACAAATGGGGAAATTTACATAGGTGTGATTGGAGCTGTGCGGACCGGAAAGTCATCTTTTATCAAACGTTTCATGGAACTGATGGTACTTCCGTTTATGGAGGATGAAAACAGCCGCCAGCGTGCGGTGGATGAAATGCCACAGGCGGCCCAGGGAAAAACAATTATGACAACAGAGCCGAAGTTTATTCCAAAAGATGCTGCAAAAATCCGGCTGGGCGAAGATACCGAAGTAAAAGTGAGGCTGATTGACTGTGTGGGTTATATGGTAGAGGGTGCCACCGGACATCTGGAAAATGGCGTGGAGCGAATGGTAAAGACGCCTTGGTTTGAAGAGGAAATTCCTTTTACAAAGGCGGCGGAGGTCGGGACCAGAAAGGTTATTAATGACCATGCAACCATTGGAATTGTAGTAACTGCAGATGGCAGTTTCACAGATATCCCGCGGGAGAATTATGTGAAAGGTGAGGAAGAAACCATAAAAGAGCTGCAGAGAATCGGAAAACCCTTTGTTATGGTACTGAATTCCGTAAAACCATACAGCGAGGAAACGGCACAACTGGCAAAAGAATTAGAAGAAAAATATGAAGTCAGTGTATTTCCACTGAATTGTGAGCAGCTTCGAAAAGAAGATGTCTATGCAGTGCTGAAGGGTATCCTCTATGAATTCCCGGTTGTGAAGATGAATTTCTTTCTTCCGAAATGGGTAGAAATGTTGGAAATGAGTCATCCAATCAAAGAAAATGTGGTTGCAAATGCTGGAAAAATGCTGTCGGAAGTAACACTGATAAAAGATTTGATGGATTACAAGATGGCTCCGGAGGGAGATTACATTTCCAATATGATGATGCAGGCGGTGAATCTGGAAAATGGCACAGCAGATATCCGGCTGGATATTGCAGATCAGTATTATTATGAAAATATCAGTGAACTGACCGGAACAGAAGTGACCGGGGAATACCAGCTTATTTCCATGATAAAGGAGCTTTCTGAGAAACGTAAGGAATATGAGAAAGTAGCGGATGCGGTACAATCGGTAGAAATGAAAGGATATGGAGTGGTGAGTCCGAAGCTTTCAGATATTAAAATGGATGATCCGGTGCTGATTAAACATGGCAATAAGTTTGGTGTAAAAATCAAGGCAGTAGCACCGTCTGTTCATATGATCCGGGCAAATATTGAAACGGAGATTGCACCGATTGTAGGAAGTGAAGAGCAGGCAAACGACCTGATTCATTATATCAAAGAGGGACAGAGCACAGAAGATGGAGTCTGGGGAACCAGCATTTTTGGAAAATCCATTGGAGAACTGATGGAAGACGGTATCCGCAGCAAGATTGGCATGATGGATGATGAAAGCCAGATGAAGCTGCAGGATACCATGCAGAAAGTTGTAAATGATAATAATGGCGGATTAGTCTGTATTATTATTTAAGGATGTAAGCCGGTAATCCCGGGGCGATATTCCTTTCAGCTTGTGGAACGTCTTGGAAAAATGCAGCCCATTGTCAAAGCCTACGGAATTAGCTACAGCAGTAATGGATAGGCTGGAGTGTTCTAAGAGATAGCATGCCTGTTTTAAACGAAACTGGGTCAGATAATTTTTCGGCGACTGACCCAGTATGGTTTCAAAGGAGCGGTACAGATGGCTCCGGCTTACGCCTACATAATCAGCAATATCTTCTACGCGGATCGGGTAGGAATAGTTGGCGGAAATATAGGCAATTCCTTTCTGGACATAGTTGCTGGAACTGTTATACTGTTCATTATTGCTGGCATGTTTCATAAAAAGAGCCAGCGTCTGATAGAGTCGTCCGGTCATTTCTACAGAATCCATGAAATCATTCCCGCGGGCTTCATAGATACCGAGAAGGTGTTCCCGGATGGATTCGGAAAGCGGCGTCTGGTGAATCAGTGGAAAGTCTCTGGAAAAATCTGTGGCATTCAAAATAATGGCAGCGTCACTGCCATTAAAGCCTACCCAGGCATATTCCCACGGGTCTTTTTCGTCTGCATAATAGGTGATTTCGGTCTGAGGGTAGACAAGGAAGGTATCTCCGGTGGAAAGGGCATAAACTTTACCACCAACAGAATAATATCCTTTGCCGGATAGAATGTGATGAATCAGATAATGGTCACGGATTCCCGGTCCCCACTGGTAAAGAGGTTCACATTTCTGGAAACCGACATTATAGACGGAGAGGGAAACCAGTTCTTTTTTATTTACTTTATAAGAATTCTTATATTTTGGGTCCATCGTATGCCTCCCTTCTGAAATTTGCAGATAGATTATAGATATATTATAGAGGCTGGCCTTTGCAGATGCAACAAAAATACATATTGTTTATACAATAGATACTGTTCAAATACAGGAATATAAGGTATACTCTTATTTGTAAGGAACACGAAAATACATATTTTAGTACAAAGGAGTGGAGAATATGTCTATTTTAGTTACAGGTGGAGCAGGTTATATCGGAAGTCATACCTGCGTGGAATTACAGCAGGCGGGCTATGACGTAGTAGTGCTGGATAATTTATCCAATGCCAGCGAAAAATCATTGGAGCGTGTAAAAGCGCTTACTGGAAAAGAAGTTACATTTTACCGTGGAGATATATTAGACCGTGATATCTTAAATGAAATCATGGAAAAAGAGAAGATTGACTGCTGCATTCATTTTGCAGGATTAAAAGCAGTTGGAGAATCTGTGGTAAAGCCATGGGAATATTATAATAACAACATTGCAGGGACATTGACATTAGTAGATGTGATGCGCCAGCACGGCTGCAAGAATATTATCTTTTCTTCCTCCGCGACCGTATATGGTGATCCGGCACAGATTCCAATCACAGAGGAATGCCCGAAGGGACAGTGTACCAATCCATATGGCTGGACGAAATCCATGTTAGAGCAGATTCTTATGGATATGCAGAAAGCTGATCCGGAATGGAATGTTATCTTATTAAGATATTTTAACCCAATCGGAGCACATCAGAGCGGAACTATGGGAGAAAACCCGAATGGAATTCCGAACAATCTGATGCCATATATTACCCAGGTGGCAGTTGGAAAGTTAAAAGAACTTGGCGTATTTGGAAATGATTATGATACACCGGATGGAACCGGAGTAAGAGACTACATTCATGTAGTAGACCTGGCAAAGGGACATGTAAAGGCATTAAAGAAGATTGAGGAAAATGCCGGCTTAAGTATTTACAATCTTGGTACCGGACATGGTTATAGTGTACTTGATATTGTAAAGAATTTTGAAGAAGCAACAGGCGTAAAGATTCCTTATTCCATTAAGCCACGTCGTGCCGGCGACATTGCGACCTGTTATTGTGACCCTTCAAAGGCAGAGCGGGAGCTTGGCTGGAAAGCAGAGTTTGGCATTCGTGAAATGTGTGCCGATTCCTGGAGATGGCAGAAGAATAATCCGAATGGATATGAGGACTAGAAAGAAGCTGAAGAAAAAATTGCAAAAAAATTAAAAAAGTGCTTGCAATTTAGAGGGCGTCGTGTTATAGTATCACTTGTCCGGTTCATTGGTCAAGCGGTTAAGACGCCGCCCTCTCACGGCGGAAACAGGGGTTCGATTCCCCTATGAACTGCTCACTATTAATAATTTAATAGCCCAACCCATAGAAGATGCTGAAAGCCAGATAATGGTTTTACAGCATTTTTTATTTACGCGAGTAGCGAGAAAAATCGCATGCTTGCATGCATATTTGGCAAGCACTGCAATAACTCGAGAAACTCGCAAAGTTTGTATCTCGTAGTTGTTCTAAAAAGCCTTAAAAATACATTGCTAAAAGTGCGAGGTATACAAAAAGGTATTCTGACATATGTTCGATTGATAAAATACGCAGGAAAGGAGAGTCCTGCAAAAGTGCTTACCTAAGATAAATCGACCACAAATCGGTTTGTTTTTTTGTCCTAAAATAAAAGGGTATATGGTATGTCATAAGTGTAGTTGCAGTTTATACCGATATGAAATATAATTGTTTTATACAGAGGAAAAGAGGAGAATTATGGAAGAATATACGAGAGATAGAATATATGATATCATGAATGTGACTCAATGCAATCAAGCCAATATGTTAAAGCGATTAGATAAGAACTCAAAATTTTCAAGTTTTGTGCTTATTTATTACAGTATAGTCTTGATTATTTATTCGTTAACTTCATTGTATTTTCCTAAATATTATGATGAAATATTGTCTGGATATTTTAGCATAATCATTTCTGTTGTAATCTTGGCATTTTCTATTATAAATGGAAATTCAAAATACTCTGAAAGAATTAAAGCAACAGAATCGACGTTGAATGCAATCAAAGTGTTAAAAAGAGAACTTACTGATGAAAATCTTTCTGATAAAAAGTCCGAATATAACGAAGTGATTGACAGAATGGAATATCGGGCGGAGGTAGACTTTTTTAATACGCTTAAACAAAGATGCAAAGAGTATAGCATAAGATGGTACTGTTATAAGAATGATATAATAGAAGCAAAAAGATGTACATTGGAAAAAGAAAGAATAAGACAATTGGATAAGTTAAACAATTATTTAAGCGAAAATAATCCTTTTTTACAGCAAATAAAAGTTGTTTGTATCAATATTCTTTATGGGGTAATAGTTCTTATGCCAATTTTGATTTTTATAATTTGCTTTCTGATTTAAGCGAGAAAGTTGTGGTGTGTGTATTAAAAAAGAATGAAGCAATCGTTTTATTATGCTACTCCGGATTGCTGAGTTGATAAGGATGTGGATAGTTTATGAGCTATAAGTGTAGCTGGGACAGTTGAAAAGCTGAGATGATATTTAATTGGATTCGTATTATTCGTGTAATGTAGCAGTGGTGGAGGACGCAGCTGCATAGTAGTCTGTAACAGTTGAAAGTTATGTAAGGCATTATTAGTTGACACAGTAATTCTAGTGACAGTGCCAATAACCTTTTTATAGGTATGCTGACAGCTTTCTAGTTTGCATGAAAATGCAATGGAATAAAAAGAGGTTTGCCTTGAATATTGATTGCATCACAAATGGAGAAGGCTAGCTGCAGGCGGAGAAAAATAAAGTGGACGCTCCTATAGTGTTTGATACTTTGTAATAGTAATTGTGTTATTTTTCCATAGTGTTCTTCAAAAATATTAAGTAAGAAAAATGTTAAAAAATTATCAAAATAATAATTTGCAATGTTGAAGAATACATATAGAACTACTGTTAAAAACTGCAACATATCGTTACCTCCTTAAAATATTGGATAAAAACAATATGTTTGAAAATTAAAAAAATAAAGGAGATTCTACAAAAGAAAAAAGTAAATTTGTTGAAATGTATACACAATTAAAACGCTTGAATTTGTACAAAATGCTTAAGTGGGGAATACTTGAATTCAAATCAATTTCGATTTTGATTGGTAGGAATATGAAAAATAAGAATTGAAAAACAGCATGCTTTCTGTTATATTAAAAACAGAGGGCATAATATTATAAATTAAAACCATTGTTTTCATAGGTTTATTTCATTTTATGAAAGTGAAATGATGTAAACATAGAAAAACAAAGATTCAAATTTATCTTATCTTGTTCAATTTAGCAATGCATTATAAGAATGGATTGTTTATTATTGGACTCTTTATGTCTTCTAGTAAAAATAAACTAGGAGGTATCATATGGATACAAATGATTTAATTGGTATCGAAAACCAAATTGATTACAAATTTAAAAACCGGGACTTATTACAACAGGCATTTGTTCGCAGGTCGTATTCTGCAGAAAATGGCGGGGCAAATAACGAGGTTTTAGAGTTCATTGGTGATAAGGCTCTTGATTTTGTTGTGGTTCAGTTGCTTACAGAAGAGTACGGCTATATGGCATCTGAGTGCGATGATTTTGGCAGAGATGAATGCAATGAATTTTATTCTGAATGTGATGAAGGTGAACTGACAGAAATTAAGAGCAAACTTGTTCGAAGGAAGAATCTGGCAGAAAGAATCGATATGCTGGGTTTTGCTGATTTCCTTATTATGGGAAAAAGTGATATTAACGGACATGCGGAAGAAAAAGATGCTGTAAAAGAAGATTTGTTTGAAGCAATCATTGGGGCGGTAGTATTGGATTGTAATTGGGATATGACAATTCTTAAACAGGTGATTGAGCAGATGCTGGAACCTGATTTGGAGAATGAAGATGATAATTATATTCAACTTTTACAGGAGTGGTCATTACGAAAATATGGAATTTTACCATTATATCATGTGGAAAAATACAATACTACATACTGGGAAACGGGAAATTATGTGAATAATTCCTGGCCGATAAATGGGAAAAAACCACTATATAAGGCGTATCTAAAAATTGAAGAATTTGACAATATTATTCTTGGGTTTGGTGATTCGCAGAAAGAAGCCAGAAAGGCTGCAGCAAAATATGTATACCAGTACCTGGAAAAGAATAACTTATTGTTTACTATTAGGGATGAAATAGAACACCCAAATAAACAAGATTCTATTAATCAACTTGAAATTCTTGCAAGGAGAGGCTATTTTTCCATTCCACAATATAACTTTGCGGAGAAATATGATTCGAATGGTAATCCAATCTGGCATTGTGAATGTGTAATTAAAGAATATGATAATATTTGCAGGGCAGATGCAACAGCAAAAAAAGAAGCAAAAAAAAGAGCTGCATTTAAAATGTTAAAGATGGTTTTAGAGGAGAAATAGAATATGTATAGAAATATGCTTGATTACAATGATGGAGATATGCTCTGTCAGACATCAGATAATATCGCAATGGATATGGAGGGACATTTGATGTCAAGAGTGTCAGACAACATGGCACTGGATTTAGATACTGGAGAAATACATCTGATTTCATCCTGGAGTAGTGATGAAGAAGATGAATAAGTAAATGAAAGAGGCTGTAAAATAAGTCCCTTTGCTATAACTAAAAAATGTAAAAATACTAAAATTTACGAAAATTTCTCTTCTAAATCATCAAACATTATGTTACAATTTACTATGTTTCAGGTAATAAACAAGGGAAAAATAAGCAAATCTAACAAATGTATGATGGAGGGTGACATGAAGAGAAGAGGAAAAGCATTGGGGATGGCATTGCTGCTTATCATGATGACTGTTTTTTCAGTAGTCTCAGATGCGGCAATGGTAAAGGCTGACGAACTTTTGATTAAGCTGCATTACCACAGAGCAGACGACAATTATGATGGATGGGATGTCTGGATGTGGGGAGAAGGTGCGGATGGTGCAGCTTATGAACTGGCAGAGGAAGATGGTGACCACGTGGCAACCATGGAAGTAACACCGGGTACAACCTCTGTGGGATTTATTGTGCGTACAGCAGACTGGACCAAGGATGTTGATGAAGACCAGTTCATTGATATTTCCGAGATGGTATCCGGTACTGTGGATATTTATGTAGAGTCTGGTGTGGAAGGATATACCAAAGAATATGGTGATGATGCCGTAACCGGAACTAAATTATCCGGAGCCAAATATGATGGGGAAGGCGCAGTAACCGTTCAGATGACCGGAGCAATTGAAGGGAATCTGATGCAGGCATTTTCTATTAAGAGTGCCGATGGTGTGGCGGTTACTATCAAAGAAGTAACACAAGATGATGATTTCGTATATCAGGTAGTTGTGGAAGAACCATTAGATGCTTATAAGAGCTATCAGATTACATACGAAGGAACTGAATATAAAGTAGTGATGCCGAGCGTATATTCCACCAAAGAATTTGAAAAAGAGTATACTTATGACGGAGATGACCTTGGTGCAACCTGGACAAAAGACAGCACAGCGTTCCGTCTCTGGGCACCAACCGCACAGGCTGTTTCTGTAAATCTCTATGAATCAGGAATAGAAGGAACCGATGATTTAATTGAATCCATTCCAATGACTGCAGATATAAACGGAACCTGGGTGGCATCAAAGGATGGAGATTTAAATGGTACCTATTATACTTATACCGTTACCATTAATGGTGAGGAAAAAGAAGCCAATGACCCATATGCAAGAACCACAGGTGTCAACGGAAAACGTGCCATGATAATTGATTTGGAATCCACCAATCCGGAAGGGTGGGACAGTGACAGTAACCCACATGCCGGAGAGGGTATTAATGATGCTGTTATTTATGAAATGCATATCCGTGACGTCTCTTCAGATTCCAGTTCCGGAATTGAAAATGTTGGAAAATATTTAGGACTGACAGAGACCGGAACCACAACTGAAAATGGTGTTCCGACCGGACTTGACCATATCAAGGATTTGGGAATCACACATTTACATTTACTTCCGTTTTATGATTATGGTTCCGTAGATGAAATAAAGCTGGATACACCGCAGTTTAACTGGGGATATGATCCGGTCAACTACAACGTACCGGAAGGCTCTTATTCCACGGATCCATATCATGGAGAAGTCCGGGTGAAAGAAGCTAAAGAAATGGTAAAGACATTACATGATAACGATATCAGTGTCGTTATGGACGTGGTTTACAATCATGTATACAATGCAGGAGAATTCTGTTTTAACGTAATTGTGCCGGAGTATTTCTCAAGAGTAAATGATAATGGGACTTATTCTAATGGTTCCGGCTGTGGAAATGACACAGCATCCGAGCGTTCCATGGTGAAGAAATATATTGTGGACTCTGTGAAATACTGGGCAGATGAATATCATATTGATGGCTTCCGTTTTGACCTGGTAGGACTTTTGGATACGGAAACCATGAACGAGGTAATCGAGGAAGTGCACAAAGACCACCCGGATGTTATCTTCTACGGAGAAGGATGGTCGATGCAGACAAGCCTTACCAAAGAAGGATATTCCATGACAACACAGACCAATTCCACAGAAGTACCGGAAATGGCTTTTTTCAGTGATACTTTAAGAGATTTGTTAAAAGGAAATACATTTTCAACGACAGAAAAAGGTTTTGTATCCGGAGCAAATGGCAAAGAGAAGACCTTACAAAAGTGCTTTATGGGATTATCACCGGAATGGTGTACTACACCTTCCCAGTCCATTAACTACGCATCCTGTCACGATAATCTTTCCCTGATGGATCGTATTATCCGTGCTACTCCGGAAGCTTCCGTGGAGGAGCGAATCCGCATGAACAATCTTGCAGCAGCCATTTATATGACGGCAGAGGGTGTTCCGTTTATGCAGGCAGGAGAAGAATTCTTAAGAAGCAAAGTGAAAGCAGATGGTGGTCTAGATGAAAACAGCTATGCCTCGCCAGATTCAGTAAACAGCTTAAAATGGAGAAATCTGGAAGATGAACAGTATCAGAATGTTTACCAGTATTATAAAGGACTGATTGCATTCCGTAAGGCACATCCGGTGCTTCGCCTTGACAATGCAGAGGATGTAAAAGCACATGTGACTCCGGTAGAAGATTTAGATGATAATGTAGTAGCGTTTGCAATTACCGGCGATGTTGACGGAGAGACAGCAGATGGAATGTATGTGATCTTCAATGCCAATAATGAGAAAAAAGAAGTAACTCTTCCGGAAGGAAACTGGAATGCATGCATTAATGATACCTTAGCAGGAACAGATACGATTGAAACAATTTCTGGAACAGCAGAAGTAGCACCGGTTTCTGCATTGATTTTAGTAAAAGGTGATGGAAACGGCAGCACAGCAATAGTATCTGCAGGAACATTACCAGCATGGATGGCATATGTATTTACAATTCTGGTTGCCGTAGTGATTGGAGCATGTTCTGTCTGGTCACAGAAAAAGGCAGGAAAAGCCGGCAGAAAGTAGATAATTTGGAAATAAAATCTTGCAATTTAAGAAAATAGTGCTATAATAATACAGTACATGATGATTTAGGCTTTGAGAGTGGGCGTTGCGTCCACTCTCAATTCATGTTTAGAACAAAATTTAAGCAGATGGAAAGGTGGTTACATGTCCAGAAAAGAAATTTATGAACAGAAGACAGAAAGCTTCATTCAGCCAATCGTTGATAAGTATCATTTTGAACTGGTAGATGTGGAATATGTCAAGGAAGGTTCCGACTGGTACTTACGGGCTTACATTGATAAGGAAGGCGGAATTACCGTCAATGACTGTGAAATGGTAGCACGGGAAATGAATGAGATTCTGGATCGGGAAGATTATGTGGAAGACTCTTATATTTTTGAAGTGAGTTCGCCGGGACTTGGCAGACCGTTGAAGAAAGAAAAGGACTATGTCCGTTCTATGGGAAAAGAAGTGGAGATACGTCTGTATCGTGCCATAGATCATGAAAAGGAATTTTGTGGAGTCTTAAGTGCATATGATGAGAATACCGTAACAATTGAAGACGAATCTTATGGACAGAAGGTATTTGATAAGAAGGATATTGCATTAATCCGTCTTGCCATCGATTTTTAATCATTAACATAGCATACAACTTAGAAAATAAGTATATAGGAGGATAAAGAAATGAATAACGAGTTGTTGGAAGCATTGACAATACTGGAACAGGAAAAAAATATCAGCAAAGAGACTTTACTTGAGGCAATTGAGAATTCTCTGCTGACTGCATGCAAAAACCATTTTGGAAAGGCAGATAATATTAAAGTAAATATTGACCCGGAAACGTGCGAGTTCCATGTGCTTGCTGAGAAGACCGTAGTGGAAAAAGTAGAAGATGATGTAACAGAAATCAGTCTTGCAAATGCACGCATGATTGATTCTGCGTACAATCTTGGTGATGTGGTAAATGTAGAAGTTAAATCCAAAGAATTTGGACGTATTGCAACACAGAATGCAAAGAACGTAATTTTACAGAAGATTCGTGAGGAAGAAAGAAAAGCAATTTACAGCGAATATTACAGCATGGAAAAAGACGTTGTAACCGGAATTGTACAGAGATATGTTGGAAAAAATATTTCCATTAATCTTGGTAAAGCAGATGCCATTCTTACTGAAAATGAGCAGGTAAAGGGAGAGGTATTCAAACCGACCGAACGTATCAAGGTATATATCCTGGAAGTAAAATCTACACCAAAGGGACCAAAGATTATGGTTTCAAGAACCCATCCGGAATTAGTAAAACGTCTGTTTGAATCAGAAGTTACTGAAGTAAAAGATGGTATTGTAGAAATTAAGAGTATTGCCCGTGAAGCAGGAAGCAGAACCAAGATTGCTGTTTACTCCAATGACCCTGATGTGGATCCGGTAGGAGCTTGTGTAGGTATGAACGGAGCCAGGGTAAATGCTATCGTAAGTGAATTACGCGGTGAGAAAATTGATATCATTAACTGGAATGAGAATCCTGCTATGTTAATCGAGAACGCATTAAGCCCAGCAAAAGTTATTTCCGTAATCGCAGATGGCGAAGAGAAGAGCGCAAAGGTTGTTGTCCCGGATTATCAGTTGTCACTTGCTATCGGTAAAGAAGGACAGAATGCAAGACTTGCTGCAAGACTGACCGGATTCAAGATTGATATCAAGAGTGAGACACAGGCAAGAGAGTCCGGTGAATTTATGGATTATGAAAATGATTACGAGGACTATGATGAGGAGTATGAAGAAGGTTATGAAGAAGAAAACACAGAAGATGGTGAGTTCATAGATGGCAACGAATAAGAAGATTCCTATGCGGAAATGTGTAGGATGCCAGGAAATGAAAAGCAAGAAAGAATTGATTCGGATTATTCATACGCCGGAAGATGAACTTGTAGTGGACTCCACTGGAAGGAAGAATGGAAGAGGCGCATATATCTGTCCGAATATGGATTGCTTTTTGGCAGCAAAAAAGACAAAGGGCTTGGAAAGATCTTTGAAAATGGCGATTCCGGAAGAAATATATGAGGAGTTGCAAAAGGAGATGCAGAATATTGAAACAAGATAAGGTGTTATCCATGCTTGGACTTTCTGCCAAGGCAGGAAATGTTGCAAGCGGAGAATTTTCAACAGAGAAAGCAGTAAAAGAAGGAAAGGCTCATCTGGTTATTGTCGCAGGAGATGCTTCAGATAATACGAAGAAACATTTCCGTGATATGTGCAGCTTTTATGAAGTGCCATTTTATGCTTATGCTGATAAGGAGAGTCTCGGACATCATATTGGAAAAGAATTTCGGGCATCATTGGCAGTTACCAACGAAGGTCTTGCCAAAGCCGTCATAAAGCAATTGAAACTGTTAACAACTGAATAACGGAGGTAGTTATATATGTCAAAACTCAGAGTATATGAACTCGCAAAAGAATTAAATATAAAGCCGCAGGATGTTTTGGATTCCTTACAAGGAACCCAGTATGAAGTAAAGACATCCAGCAATAGTATAGATGAAGATGCACAGAAGCTGGTGCGTTCTAAAGTAAACGGAGCAGCAAAACCAGCAGCAGAGAAAAAGCCGGCAGCAGAGACAAAGCCGGCAGGTGAAGCAAAAGCTGCAACAGAAGCACCGGCTCGTCCGAAGAAAAAAGCAAGTATTTCTGCTGTATTTAACCCACAGAACAGCAAGACCAATCCGGGAAGCAGACGTCAGGCTTATCACACCAATGCCAAGACCGGAGAAGCAAGAAGACCGGCACCGGCTGCAAGACCAGCTCAGCCTGCAAAACCGGCAGCACCAAAGCCTGCTGAGGTAAAAGCTGCAGAAGTTAAGCCGGCAGAGGTAAAGGCAACAGAAGTTAAGGCTGCAGAAGTAAAACCAGCAGAAACGAAAACTGCAGAAGTAAAGACTACGGAAACAAAAACTGTTCAGGAGAAACCGGTAGTGAAAACAGAAGAGAAGAAGACGGAGACAAGAAACTTTAACAATAACCGTCAGCAGGGAGACAGACCATACAACAATAACCGTCCACAGGGAGACAGACCGTATAATAACAACCGCCCACAGGGAGACAGACCGTA
>ULPK01036165.1_pt1 | contig 27068 bp, 19 predicted proteins | sample 1953421 | NCBI WGS metagenome assembly ULPK01 (sample SAMEA4835627, study PRJEB28245) | human gut metagenome | biome: gut microbiome; material: fecal sample | place: Denmark | collected 2008 | reverse complement strand
AGAAAAGGAAGCATCAGAATTATCTGTGAGAATCCAAAGCATAAGCAGAGACAGGGTTAATTAGTACAAATATTTGACCCTGTTATTTGTGAGTTTGGTTTATTAAACCTTTTTTCACATCATTATGTGCGGCTGCAGCGAGATATTTATCATCGCTGTTCATAATAAACAGAGGCATTCTGGTTTCATATTATAATACCGAGTGATATGGAACAAAATGCAAATATGGGAGCGCATATGGCTACACACATTTCAGGACGTGCAACCGTAGCTGTAGATACATATGTGTTTCGGAGAGTATACGTCAAGTTGCAGATGTATCGTTACTATAGTAAATAACTAAAAATTATGGAGGTGTAAACACACATGGCTCGTATTGCAGGTGTAGATTTACCAAGAGAAAAACGTGTAGAAATCGGCTTAACTTACATCTACGGAATCGGAAGAGTAAGTGCAGACCGTATCCTTGAAGCAGCTAATGTTGATCCAAGCACTCGTGTTAGAGATCTTACAGATGACGAGGTTAAGAGAATCAGCGCTGTTATCGACGAGACAATGACAGTTGAAGGTGATTTAAGAAGAGAAATCGCTTTAAATATCAAGAGACTTCAGGAAATTGGATGCTATCGTGGTATCCGTCATAGAAAGGGACTTCCGGTTCGTGGTCAGAAGACAAAGACTAATGCAAGAACTCGCAAGGGTCCTAAGAGAACAGTAGCAAACAAGAAGAAATAATCACTTGGAAAATAAGTGAAAACGCCACTTGAACGTAGTGCGCGTTTAGTTCTGCGGACGAAGAAGCAGAGCTTCATTATAACTTAAATAAAGTTTAGAAAGTAGAAAGTAGGTTAGTTTAAATATGGCTAAGAATGTTGCAAAGAAAACAACTAAAAAGCGTGTAAAGAAAAACGTTGAACGCGGACAGGCACATATTCAGGCATCTTTCAATAACACAATCGTTACTTTAACAGATGCTGAAGGAAATGCTTTATCATGGGCAAGTGCCGGTGGTCTTGGATTTAGAGGTTCAAAGAAATCTACTCCATATGCTGCACAGATGGCAGCAGAAACAGCTACAAAGGCAGCTTTAATCCATGGATTAAAGACAGTTGACGTATTCGTTAAGGGACCAGGTTCAGGAAGAGAGGCAGCTATCCGTGCCCTTTCAGCATGTGGTCTTGAGGTTACATCAATCAGAGACGTTACTCCGGTACCTCACAATGGATGTCGTCCACCAAAACGTAGAAGAGTCTAATCAGGAGGTATAGATTAAAATGGCAGTTAATAAAGTACCTGTACTTAAGAGATGCAGATCACTTGGTTTAGAGCCAAGTTATTTAGGATATGATAAGAAGTCTAGAAGAAACCTTACAAGAGCAAACAGAAAGGTGTCTGAGTACGGACTTCAGTTAAGAGAAAAGCAGAAAGCTAAATTCATCTATGGTGTTTTAGAGAAGCCTTTCCGTAACTACTACAAGAAAGCAGATCAGATGAAAGGATTAACAGGTCTTAACCTTATGACAATCCTTGAGTCAAGAATTGACAACGTAATCTTCCGTCTTGGTTTCGCAAGAACAAGAAAAGAAGCTAGACAGATCGTTGATCACAAGTTCGTTACAGTAAACGGAAAAGTTGTTAACATCCCTTCATACCTTGTAAAGGCTGGCGATGTTATCGAAATTAAAGAGAGCAAAAAGAATACTCAGAGAATGAAAGATATCGTCGAGGTAGCTGGCGGAAGAATCGTTCCGGAGTGGTTAGACGTAGATGCTGAGAAATTACAGGGAACTGTAAAAGACTTACCTACACGTGAGCAGATTGATGTTCCTGTAGATGAGATGCTCATCGTCGAGTTATATTCTAAGTAAAATTAGGTTGATTTGCCGGGGATTTATTTCCCGGCTTATCCACTCTTTGATAACATATAACAACGATACCCGAGAAGGAGGGAATTTGAAGTGTTCGATTTTGAAAAACCAAAAATTGAAATCGCAGAAATTTCAGAAGACAAGACATATGGCAGATTTGTTGTAGAGCCATTAGAGAGAGGTTACGGTACAACACTTGGAAACTCTTTAAGACGTATCATGCTTTCTTCTTTACCGGGCGCTGCAGTAAGCCAGGTCAAGATTGATGGTGTTTTACATGAATTCAGCTCTATTCCTGGTGTTAAGGAAGATGTTACAGAAATCATCATGAATATCAAGAACCTTGCAATTCGCAATAATAGTTCTACAAATGAACCAAAGGTTGCATATATCGAATTCGAAGGTGAAGGCGTTGTTACAGCAGCCGATATTCAGGTTGATTCAGATATCGAGATTTTGAATCCTGAGTTAGAGATTGCACACTTGAATGGTGGAGCAGATTCTAAGCTTTACATGGAGCTTACAATCACTAACGGCAGAGGTTATGTCGGAGCAGAGAAGAACAAGAACGAGGATACACCAATCGGAGTTCTTGCTGTAGATTCAATCTACACTCCTGTTGAGCGTGTTAATCTTACTGTAGAGAATACCCGTGTAGGTCAGGTTACAGATTACGATAAGCTTACATTAGATGTATTTACAAATGGTACATTGGAGCCGGACGAGGCAGTCAGCCTTGCAGCTAAGGTGTTAAGTGAGCACTTAAATCTGTTCATCGATCTTTCAGAGGCAGCACAGCAGGTTGACGTTATGGTCGAGAAGGAAAACGATGCTCAGGAGAAGGTTCTTGAGATGAACATCGATGAGCTTGAGCTTTCAGTTCGTTCATACAACTGCTTAAAGCGTGCAGGAATCAACACTGTTGCAGAGCTTATCAATAGAACACCTGAGGACATGATGAAGGTTCGTAACCTTGGTCGCAAGTCTTTAGAGGAAGTTTTAGCAAAATTAAAAGAATTAGGTTTAGAGTTAAATCAGACTGAGGAATAATTCATTCGAATAATCCTTGCACTGATTCTTCTAAATAAATTGGTCGTATATAAATTTTAAATATCATATTTATGTTTATGTGTGACAAAACTCATAGCGGCAGGGCCAGTAAGACCAAAGAGCGTGACCGTGTCTGATACATGAGTGGCAACTGATTTGAGCATTTGCTTTTTGAAATAAAGCAAAGCTTTATCACAACAAGATACGATGTCTGGCAGTAAGACCGAAGAGCGTGACCGGATGTCCCACAAATGGAGGAAATTAAAATGGCAAAATATCGTAAGTTAAGCAGAACATCAAGCCAGAGAAAGGCTTTACTCAGAGGTCAGGTTACACAGCTTCTTGTTAACGGAAAGATCGTTACTACAGAGGCTAAGGCTAAAGAGGTTCGTAAGATCGCTGAGGGTCTTATCGCATTAGCAGTAAAAGAGAAAGACAACTTCGAAGAGGTTACTGTAACAGCTAAGGTTGCCCGCAAGGACAAAGATGGCAAGAGAGTAAAAGAGGTTGTAGACGGAAAGAAAGTTACTGTTTATGACGAAGTAGAGAAGAAGATCAAGAAGGATTCTGCTTCACGTCTTCATGCCAGAAGACAGATGCTCAAGGTTCTTTACACAGCTAAAGAGTCTGACGGCACAAAGAAGGGAACAAAGACTATCGATGTAACAAACAAGTTATTCGATGAGATCGCTCCTAAGTATGCTGATCGTAACGGTGGTTACACAAGAATCGTTAAGATTGGACAGCGTAAAGGTGACGGAGCTTTAGAGGTTCTCATTGAGTTAGTTTAATATTTAATCGGTATAAATCTTAGACTAAATTAAACCAGAGATTTGAGTGGATGACACTCACTTCTCTGGTTTTTTATATTACTAAGATAATTATTCTAAACTTTGAGAAAAACTGATGCGTCTTATTTGCATGTATAGTTCGACTGCCTTTGGTTTGAATTTGTAACTGTAACGCATAAAAATACCCCTTTCACTGGATATCCAGCAAAAGGGGTACATATTAATTTAACACGGCTTTTTATAAATGCGCTTAATTATTTATTTTTTGCTGCAGCCTGCTCGTCATTGTACTTCTGAACACACTTCTTGATTCTGTCATATGGTGAGAGAAGATCACTGATAGAACAGTCGTGGTTTAATGTATCAATGAGGTATGCGATGTATTTGCTCATGTCACAGCTGATATAGTACTCCTTAGAGAGAAGCTCAGGTGACTGGTAGATAAGGTTTGTTGTAACTACTCTGTAGATGAGACCCTCCTCGTAGGCTTTGTCAAATGAAGCGAAGCCGTTTGTGAAGAGACCGAATGTAGAAACAACAAAGATTCTGTTAGCTTTACGCTTCTTGAGCTCTCTTGCTGTATCTATCATACTCTCGCCGGAAGAAATCATATCATCGATGATAAGAACATCCTTACCCTCCACATTTGTTCCGAGGAACTCATGAGCTACGATAGGGTTACGTCCGTCAACGATACGGCTGTAATCACGACGTTTGTAGAACATACCCATGTCTACTCCGAGTACGTTTGCAAGGTAGATAGCACGGTTTGTAGCGCCCTCATCAGGAGAGATAATCATAAGATGGTCAGCATCAATAGTGATATCCTTTACGTTCTTTAAGATGCCCTTAATGAACTGGTAAGAAGGCATTACATTCTCAAAGCCGTTCAGAGGAATAGCATTTACCACACGAGGGTCATGAGCATCGAAGGTGATGATATTGTCTACACCCATGTTGATAAGCTCCTGAAGAGCCAATGGACAGTCAAGAGACTCACGGCCTGTACGTCTGTGCTGACGGCTCTCATAAAGGAAAGGCATGATAACTGTGATTCTTCTTGCTTTTCCGCCGGCTGCAGCGATAACACGCTTTAAGTCTGCGTAGTGGTCATCAGGTGACATGTGGTTTGTCTGACCGCATACTGTATAGGTAAGACTGTAGTTTGTTACATCTACCATGATGTACAGATCATAACCACGAACTGACTGGTTGATAACACATTTAGCCTCGCCGGAACCGAATCTAGGTGTAGAAGGCTTGATAATGTAGCTGTTTTTGTAGTAGTCCTTGAAAGCACTCTCGTTAGCATGCTGGTGCTCTCTGTGCTCTCTCCAGCCCTGTAAGTATGCATCTACCTTCTGGGCAAGACCTATACAACTGTCGGTTGCAACAAGTCCAAGTGTACCGGTTGGCATAGTCTCCAAAATTCTCTCATCGTTTGGCATTGTTATTCCTCCATATAAGCATATAATAAATAAACTAAATATATAATATAAAAAGCGTTATTTGGAAAGACGCTTTTTAATTCGTATGTCATCTCCAAAGAGCTTGATAAAACTATAATTGCTTGAAATTCTTGAAAGTGTTCTCTCGGAGTAAATCTCTGCTATCTGCTCCAGATTCAGATTAGTGGAAATAATAGTAGATTTCTGTCGCAGTATACGCTCATTTACACAAAGAAAAAGCTGTGATGTGGTAAATGAGTTGGAAAGCTCGGTTCCGAGATCGTCTATGATAAGTAAATCACAGTCGAATATATTCTGGTGCGCTGCGATGGCATCTGCATCCTTTTCAAACACACCTTTGCTTAATATATCAAATAATTGGAATGCTGTAAAGTAAATTACGGAGTAACCTGCATCTAAAAGCTCTTTTGCAATGCAATTAGATAAAAAAGTCTTTCCGACACCGGTATTACCGTAGAAAAATATGTTTTTAGGTTTGTTTTCAAAATGGTCTATAAATTCATGACAGTTCGTCACTGCAAGCTTTGCTGTGGCAAGAGCAGACAGCCCTGTCGCAGGATTTTTCTGCTCATCTGAGTAATAATCGAATGAGAGCGTGGAAAAATTCTCTCTTGATAAAATCTCCCTGATATTGGACTGCGAATAAACGGTATTGATAATAGCCTGCTTGAAGCAATGACATTTCTGACCATCTATATACCCGGTATCATGGCAATCTGGACAGGTGTAAATAGGCTCAAAATAATCAAGCGGATATCCGAGTGTGGATAGAAGAGCAGCACGCTCCTCCTTATAGTCCTCGATTGCAAGGCGTAAAGCGACAAGAGCATTCTCATCACCATCCATAAGCCTGTACGCCTGCCTGACAGATGCGGATGCAATCTCTGAGTCAATTTCCCTGAGGCGGGGTGCCTTGCGATAGGCTTCCTCAATACGCTTGTCGTGTATGTATTTGTTCTGAAGCTGGCGTTTATCGTAGCCTCGCATTATCTCATCATATTGAGCATTGGTAAGTGCCATATATCCTCCTTGGGATGTGTAAATCTAACTTGAAAAATCATACCGTAGAATTCAGAAACAGCTTCTCCAGCTTGTCGTAATCATTGTTTCGCTGATTGAAGTTGTTAAATTTATTCTTGGAACTTGAATTATTGCTTTTTGGTTTTGAGGAACCGTTTGCAGCATTTGTGCCTTGTGATGAGCCTGTAGCAGAGGCTTTATTGGCCTTGGCAAAGTTGGCATCAAGCACTTCAACATCCTTTAATGTATGTACATCCTTTTTCTTCCAGTTCGCGAGTATCGAGTCTGTGTACTCGAAGCTTGGCTTCTGGATAGCTGAAATAGTTTTACTGCAGGCGGCTTTTACAAGCTCTATATCGAAACCGTATTCGCCGACCCATTTGTTGATGAGTGACACCTCAGAGTCAACCAAATTGCGGCCTGTGATGCCTAGAGCCTTCATTACAGAATAGTAAATCTGTGAGTGAGCGGCTGCATCGTCCTTTGCCTGGTCTACGGTCTTTATGCCGGCATCGGCCCAGCCGAGAGCGACCTTGTTCATATACCGAAGGCTTGAATGTCCTTTGGTAATGCAGTACTCTACGAGATATTCTACCAGGTCGGTAGAAAAATGAAGCTCGTCCAGCCAGTAGAGCACCATATTGGTGTCTGAGGATGAGAGCGTATGCTTCAGATATGTCTCTATAATAAAGAAAAGCTCTGAAATGTCAGGATTCTTTCTAAACTCCTTAATCTCATCAAGTGTGTATTCCTTCTGTGAAGAAGCAGCTTTGTCAGGAGTCTGGCTCTTAAGCTTTTCCACAACAGAATCATGCATCCGAGTATTCACGGTAGAAATATTCTGTGCAGCATTATTAACCACGCTGTTTTGCAAAATATTCTGTGCAGCATTATTAACTACGCTGTTTTGCAAATTATTCTGCGCGGCATTATCAGCCACAGCGCTTTGTATATTACTCTGAGCAGCCTGCATACCGGATACAGAAAGACTGCAGAGGTTGATTCCCATAATCTGGCCATCAGCGCCGGTTTGCACCTGCAAAATGCCCTCAGAGGCCCAGTAATTGAGGGCACGTATGATGTCGGCTTCAGTATTGCTGAAATGATCGGCAATCTCTGAAATAGTTGCTATGCCTGCCCCGGAGCCTGTCGCACGGAGCAGATAAAGGTATACCTTGACAAACTCACCGTTTGCCTTTGGCATGTATTGATCTATAAAAATATCTGACACAGTAGTGAATGATGTTGCTATGTCACTGCTAATGTTTATCGCTGTCATATAAAAAACTCTCTTTCGCTTAACCTGTGAGCAATTATAGCACAATATTTTAACCGTGTGAAGATGGTAAAAGTGCTACAAGCCTTGTAAACTCGGGCTTTCCGAGTCCACAAAAAAATGTGGATAACGTGGATAACTGTGTAAAATAATTGAAAAATCAATGTATCACAGGGTATATAAGCTGTTGAAAATTATTTAAAAAATCCACACACAAAATGAGAGTTGTTAACATTTTGTATGTGGATAACGTGGATAACTTATTTCTTAAGCAGGTCTTCGCCGATTTCTACTACATTTCCGGCACCCATTGTTATCAACAGGTCACCGTTTACACAATTTTCTGATAAAAATTTCTCGATTTCCTCAAATGATGGGAAATAGTGCGCATTCACACCTTTTTCGAGCAATAAATCCAGGATATCCTTAGATGAGATACCATATGTGTTCTGCTCACGCGCAGCATAGATATCAGCAAGCACCACAACATCTGCCATTGAAAGAACATCGGCAAAATCATTTAAGAATGCCTTGGTTCTGGAATAGGTGTGTGGCTGGAAGCAAAGGACAAGCCTGTCATGTGGATATTTTTGTGCGGCTGTCAGTGTTGCGCGGATCTCGGTTGGATGGTGAGCGTAGTCATCAATGATTGTGACGCCGTTTACCTTGCCCTTGTACTGGAAACGTCTGTCAGCACCGCCAAATTTGTCAAGGCCTGTGAGGATAGACTCCGTATCTAGACCGAGTGTGGTGGATAAAGCTATGGCTGCGAGCGCATTGCTTACATTGTGAGCGCCCGGAACAGAGAGTTTTACGTCGAAAAGTGGACTACCCTGTCTCATAGCTGTAAAAGATGCACAAGCTTTATCGTCATAGGTTATATTTTCCGGATAGAAATCATATTTTGAATCAAAGCCATAGGTGATAATCTTCTGAGGAAGCCCTGCGACAATCTCCTCATAGCGGTCAATCTCACCGTTGATGATGGTAGCACCGCCTGCGAGAGTGTTTGATGCATACTCGCGGAAGGAATGCCTGATGTCGTTGATATCCTTGAAGAAATCCAGATGCTCAGCCTCAATATTTAAAATAATACTGTAGCGTGGTCTGAAATTCAAAAAGCTGTTTGTGTACTCACATGCCTCAGAGATGAAGTACTCTGAATCGCCCACACGCAGATTGCCGTGGATAGATGACAAAATACCACCTACGGAAATGGTAGGATCTGTCTGGGCGGCGAGAAGAATCTCGCTGATCATGGATGTGGTGGTAGTCTTGCCGTGTGTGCCGGCTACAGCGATGGAATAATCGTAATTGTCCATAATCTGTCCGAGAAGCTCGGCTCTGGTAAGCATTGGAATACCGGCTGCCTTTGCTGCGGCAAACTCAGGATTGCTTTCGTGGATAGCAGCAGTGTAAACCACCAGGTCGATACCGGATGTGATATTGTCTGCGCTCTGGCCATATATGACTTTTATGCCCTTGGCAGCAAGAGTTTTTGTGAGGTCTGATTCCTTTGAATCGGAGCCGGAAATTGTAAAGCCCTCCTCATGCAGAATCTCTGCGAGACCGCTCATGCTGATACCGCCGATGCCTATGAAATGGATGTGTATTGGTTTACTGAAATCTATTTTATACATTAATTTTACCTGCCTGATTTATTATAATTTATATTGTAACTATTAAGAAACACTGAGAACAAAAAGCCGATGCGTCATGATTGCATGTAAGCAACAGATTTTCTTGTTCTGAATAGTTACTTTATATTAATTATACAACTAAATATAGTATTTGCAAAGGAAAAATAAGGTGAAAGCAGGCATGACTTTCAAATGATAAGAACCATAGCAGGTTAAACAGATATACGCTAAATGACACTTGTGCAAAATGTCGAAAATAAAGAAAAATATTATTTGATTTTGTGAAAAATGTTGAAGTGATAATGCGGCTGTGGTATAATTTTTTTTATAAAAATAATTCATCCGGACCATATGAATTTGATGGGTTTAAAGTATATAGCGGTAACTGCAATTTATGCAGCAGCAACTATAATTTATATGGAAACAATTGTGATTTATTATGGAAGCATTACAGATACGGTTATTACAGAAACAAGTGGTGGGGACCGGGTGGCACAACAAAAATTAGGACAGACGAGGAGTGATAACGTGATTAAGAAAGAAATGATAGCCATGCTTTTAGCAGGCGGTCAAGGCAGCAGACTTGGTGTTCTGACAGCGAACGTAGCAAAACCGGCAGTTTCGTTTGGTGGAAAGTACAGAATCATAGATTTTCCGCTTAGCAACTGCATCAATTCAGGCATTGATACAGTGGGTGTACTTACACAGTATCAGCCACTCAGACTTAACAGCCACATCGGAATAGGTATTCCGTGGGACCTCGACAGGAATAATGGAGGAGTGGCAATACTGCCTCCTTATGAGAAGAGCGGCAACAGCGAGTGGTACACAGGTACAGCCAATGCAATCTACCAGAATATGAGGTATATAGACAGTTACAACCCGGACTATGTGTTGATACTGTCAGGAGACCATATTTACAAGATGGACTATGAGGTGATGCTTGATTTCCACAAGGAAAACAATGCAGATGTGACCATAGCAACCATGCCGGTGCCTATCGAGGAGGCAAGCCGATTTGGTATCGTCATAGCCGATGATGATAAGCGCATCAATGCATTTGAGGAAAAGCCGGTTCATCCGCGCAGTAATCTCGCATCAATGGGCATTTACATATTCTCATGGCCGGTGCTAAAGGAAGCATTACTTGCACTAAAGGATCAGGAAAACTGTGATTTTGGCAAGCATGTCATACCATACTGCTTTGAAAACGACAGACGTATGTTTGCATACGAGTTCAACGGATACTGGAAGGACGTAGGTACACTGGGCTCATACTGGGAGGCCAATATGGAGCTTGTGGACCTCATTCCGGAGTTTAATCTGTACGAGGAGTATTGGAAGATTTACACAAAGAATGATGCAATCGAGCCACTTTATATAGCCAAAGGAGGTCATGTGGAGCGAAGCATCATGGGTGAGGGCTGTGAATGCTATGGTCATGTGGAGCATTCTGTTATAGGTGCCAACGTCAAGATTGGAAGAGGCGCAGTAATACGTGATTCCATCATCATGTGTGACACGGAGATAGGCTCCAATGTCACGATAGACAAGTCCATCATTGCCGAAAATTGCAAGGTGGGCGACAATGTGACACTTGGCTTCGGACAGGAGAAGCCGAACGTATTAAATGAGAGCATATACTCATTTGGGCTTGTCACTATAGGAGAAGATTCTGTGATACCGGACGGGGTAAAGATAGGCAAAAATACAGCAATCTCCGGTGTTACATACGAAGAGGATTACAAAGACGGTGTGCTTGAGGGCGGAGAAGTTATTATCAAGGCAGGTGACGGAAAATGAAGGCAATAGGAATAATTTTGGCCGGCGGCAACAATAATAGGATGAAGGAACTGACAGCAAAACGAGCAGTACCGGCCCTGCCGGTAGCAGGCAGCTTCAGAAGCATAGATTTTGCGCTCAGCAGCATGTCAAACTCACATATACAGACTGTCGCAGTACTGACCCAGTACAATGCACGCTCACTGAATGAGCATTTAAGCTCATCAAAATGGTGGAATTTTGGCAGAAAGCAGGGGGGCTTATTCCTCTTTACACCTACAGTCACAGCGGACAACAGTGACTGGTACAGGGGCACGGCAGATGCGATGTATCAGAACATTGATTTTCTCAAGAGACGCCATGAGCCATATGTCATCATCAGCAGCGGTGACTGTGTATACAAGCTGGATTTCAACAGAGTGCTTGATTTTCACATCGAGAAAAAATCAGACATTACAGTGGTATGCAAGGACATGATGTACAACGACGATGTCAGCCGTTTTGGTGTGGTACGCATGGATGATGAGTCAAGAATCACAGAGTTTGATGAAAAGCCAATCGAGGCCTCATCCAACACCATTTCCACAGGTATCTATGTCATCAGGAGACGACAGCTCATAGAGCTTTTGGAGGCGGCAGCTGAGGAAAACAGATTCGATTTCGTAAATGATATCCTCGTGCGCTACAAAAATGTAAAGAAAATATATGGCTACAAGATAAATTCATACTGGAACAATATCGCTGATATTGATGCATACTTCAAGACCAATATGGATTTCTTAAGACCTGACATCAGAAGCTATTTCTTCAGGGAGGAGCCGACCATCTGCTCAAAGGTGGACGACCTGCCACCGGCCAAGTTTAATCCGGGCTCAGACATTTCAAACAGCCTCGTATCAAGTGGCTGTATCATAAACGGAAGCGTGGAGGATTCGGTGCTTTTCAAGCAGGTATTTGTGGGCAAAAACACTACCGTGAAGAACTGCGTGCTGCTCAATGACGTCTACATAGGCGACAATGTGCACCTCGAAAATTGCATCGTAGAGAGCCGCGGAACCATCAATCCAAACACCTGTTATTGTGGTGAGGATGGAGTCATGATAGTAAAAGAAAAAAATGTAAGATATGTAATTTAAAAACAGACCAGGGGGACAAAAATATGCAGATTACAGACATCAGAATTCGTAAGGTAGAAAAAGAGGGCAAGATGAAGGCGGTTGTGTCAATCACAATCGATGATGAATTCGTGGTACATGACATCAAGGTAATCGAAGGAGAAAAGGGACTTTTCATCGCCATGCCAAGCCGCAAGGCAAACGATGGCGAGTACAGGGATATAGCCCATCCGATTAACTCTGCCACACGCGAGAATATCCAGAATATGATTCTTAAAAAGTATAAGACAGAGATTGAGAATGCATAAAATCAAACAATAACTTTGAAAAAGCGATGAGCAAAGCAGGATATAAAATTCCTGAGCTGGTATAATAATCCAAATATATTTCACACAAACCGGTCTATCCGTGGTACAATAAGCCACAGAAAGACCGGCTTTTTAGAGTATAGCTACAATAAAAGAGGATAGACAAACAGATATGTACAAGACGAAAATAGATAATCTGGATTTAAAACAGATTGCTGACAGTGGTCAGTGCTTCAGATGGAAGAATACAGGAGAAAATGAATACACAGTAGTGGCATTTGACAGGGCGCTTCGGATTAAGCAGGATGGGAATGAGTTTGAGCTGGACTGTGATGAGGCAGACTGGAACAATATATGGAAAAGCTATCTGGATATGGATACGGATTATGCGGGGATTGCAAAGCTTATAGCAGACGGAGATGACGCGCATCTGAAGGAGGCATATGCATATGGCAGTGGTGTGCGCATTTTAAGGCAGGATTTGTGGGAGATGATTGTTACTTTTATGATTTCCCAGAATAATAACATAAAGCGAATCACAAACAGTGTGGATTTACTTTGCAGGCGGTGCGGGCATAAAATAGACGGCAGCGCAGAGGGTGAAGAACTGTATACATTTCCAAAGCCTCTTGAGGTACCGGATGAGATATTTGATGACAGGAGCATGGGCTTTGGCTATAGGGCACCGTATCTGAAGGAAATATATGAGTATGGCGCTAATAATCCTGACTGGCTTGATAATCTGCGCAAAATGAGCTATGATGAGGCGATGGAAAACCTGCTTACCCGCAAAGGAATTGGCAAAAAGGTGGCGAACTGCATATGTCTTTTTGGTTTACATCATGTGGATGCGTTTCCGATAGATACGCATGTAAAGCAGCTTTTGGACAAATATTATAGTGACGGCTTTGATTTTGAACGCTACAAGGGTGTGGCGGGAATTATCCAGCAGTATTTGTTTTATTTTGAATTGTAAATGATATGAGAAAGAGAAAGGATAAACGATGTACGTTATAGTAGGACTTGGAAATCCTGATAAAAAATATGAGCACACAAGACACAATATCGGATTTGATGTGATAGATGCGCTTGCGGATAAATATAATATAAGTGTGACAGACAAAAAGCACAAGGCGCTCTGTGGAAGCGGAGTGATTGAGGGCATGAAGGTGCTGCTTGTGAAGCCGCAGACATACATGAACTTAAGCGGCGAGTCTGTTGCTGAGGTGATGAATTTTTATAAGCTTGATCCGGATGAGGAAATGATTGTTATTTTTGATGATATTTCGCTTGAGCCGGGGCGTATCCGTATCCGCAAAAAGGGCAGCGCCGGCGGTCACAACGGGATTAAGAGCATCATTGCAATGACCGACACACAGGGCTTCAGCCGTATCAAGGTCGGTGTTGGAGAGAAGCCGCAGGGCTGGGATCTTGCTGACCATGTGCTCGGGCGTTTCAGTTCTGAGGACAGGGCAAAGGTGGAGGAAGCTATCGGTCATGCGATGGATGCAGCAGTTCTTATGATGCAGGGCGAGACGGATAAGGCTATGAACATATATAACTAGCTGGAAATCGACAAGGTGATTTTGAACAGACAGAAATGGAGAATTGAAAGTGAAAGCATTTACAGAGCCACTCCTTTCCCTTGCGGGCTTTGAGGAGATGACAAAAACGGCAGAAAAATCGTCCGGACTTATATCTGTCACGGGATGCATAGATGCGCAAAAATCACAGATGATATATGCCTTTGGAGGTCACAGGAAAAACAAGCTTATTGTGACCTTTGGAGAGCAGAAGGCGAAGGAACTGTACGATGAGTACAGTTTTTTTGACAAAGAGGTGGTGTATTATCCATCAAAGGATGTGCTTTTTTACCAGTCGGATATCAGGGGCAATCTCCTGACAGCAGAGCGTATCAGGGCTTTGAAGGCTATCCGTGAGCAGGAGAGTGTGACACTTGTGACAACCTTTGATGCGCTGATGAATACAATGGCGCCGATAGAAAAGATGTGGGAAAACGTGCTTACACTTGAGCAGGGACAGCTTTTGGATTTGAAGGAAATTCAGGCTGCTCTTATCAGAATGGGTTATGAAAAAGAGTATCAGGTCCAGACGATGGGACAGTTTTCTGTCAGGGGCGGTATTCTTGATGTTTTTCCGCTGACGGAGGAGAATCCTATCCGAATCGAGCTGTGGGGAGACGAGATAGACACTATCAGATATTTTGACTGCGAGAGCCAGAAATCCATTGAAAATACAGACCGGGTGAGCATATATCCGGCGGCAGAGCTTGTACTTAGTGATGAGGAAAAGGCCGGGGGAATTGAAAAGCTTAAGGCAGAGGCAAAGAGGGTGTCTGACAAGCTTAGAAAGCAGATGAAGACAGAGGAAGCACACAGAGTGACTGTGATGGCAGACGAGCTTACCGAGGAGTGGGGAGAGCTGTCCATGTATGCGGGCATGGATGCTTTTTTGTCGTACTTTTTTGACGAGAGAGTCGGGCTTTTGGATTATTTTAATCCATCGGACAGCCTTATATTCTTCGATGAGCTGACCAGGTGCGCAGAGCAGGGAAAGCTTACCGAGACTGAGTTTTCAGAGAGCATGAAGCAGAGACTTGCGATGGGATATATACTTCCGGGGCAGATGAACGGTCTTTTTACAGAGAAGGAGATTGTGGCAAAGCTCGAGAAGTATTCGTGTATCGCACTCGGTGCGCTCGATAATAAAGCAAACGGACTGCACCAGCTGGGAAGCTATGGTATTCACTGTCAGAGTGTCAGCCCATACAATAACAGCTTTGAGCTTTTGATAAAGGACTTAAAGCGCTATAAGAAAAACGGCTACAGAGTCATTCTTTTATCCGGTTCAAGGACAAGGGCAAAGCGGCTTTCAGAGGATATCACAGATCAGGGAATCACATGCTTTTACACTGAAAACTACGACCATGAGCTTTTTGAGGGGCAGATTATGGTCTGCTACGGCAAGGTGAGAAGAGGCTTTGAGTATCCTATCCTAAAGTTTGCCGTGATTACGGAGTCAGATATTTTTGGGGCGCAGCAGAAGAAAAAGAAGCGTCACCGCACCTATGAGGGTGAAAAAATACAGAGCTTTACCGATTTGTCGGTTGGGGACTATGTAGTGCATGAAAACCACGGACTAGGTATTTACCGCGGCATTGAAAAGCTTGAGGTGGACAAAAAGGTAAAGGACTACATCAAGATAGAGTATCAGGGTGGCTCCAATCTCTATATTCTTGCCACCCAGCTTGACATGATACAAAAATATGCCGGAAAGGATGCCAGAAAACCAAAGCTCAACAAGCTTGGAGGTCAGGAATGGACCAGAACAAAGAATAGAGTCAGAGGTGCGGTAAAGCAGATTGCGGGAGACCTGGTGAAGCTGTACGCACAGCGTGAGCAGCAAAACGGATATGCCTTCGGTGAGGATACGGTATGGCAGAGAGAGTTTGAGGAGCTTTTTCCTTTTGATGAGACTGAGGATCAGATTCTTGCAATTGAAGCCACAAAGACTGATATGCAGAGCCATAAAATAATGGATAGACTGATTTGCGGTGATGTGGGCTACGGCAAGACGGAGGTTGCAATCCGTGCGGCCTTTAAGGCAGTGCAGGACAGCAAGCAGGTAGCGTATCTTGCCCCGACAACCATTCTGGCACAGCAGATTTATGATACGTTTTCGCAGAGGATGAAGGATTTTCCGGTGAATGTGGATTTGATGTGCCGTTTCAGAAGCGCAGCAGAGCAGAAAAAGACGATAGAAAAGCTCAAAAAGGGTGAGGTTGATATCATCATCGGAACACACCGTATACTCTCAAAGGATGTGCAGTTTAAGGATCTGGGGCTTTTGGTAATCGATGAGGAGCAGCGCTTCGGAGTGACTCACAAGGAGAAGATTAAGCAGATGAAGGTCAATGTGGATGTGCTCACACTGACTGCTACACCGATTCCGAGGACACTTCACATGAGTTTAATCGGCATAAGGGATATGAGCGTGCTTGAGGAGCCGCCGATGGACCGTGTACCGATTCAGACATATGTCATGGAGTACAATGATGAGCTTGTCAGAGAGGCGATAAACAGGGAGCTTGCCAGAAACGGACAGGTGTACTATGTGTACAATAAGGTGCGCGACATAGCAGACATAACAGCAAAGCTGCAGGAGCTGGTGCCGGATGCGACTGTTGCATTTGCGCACGGACAGATGAAGGAGACGGAGCTTGAGCGCATCATGTACCGTTTCATCAATGGTGAAATAGATGTGCTTGTATCCACGACAATTATTGAGACCGGACTTGACATCTCAAACGTCAATACAATGATTATACACGATGCGGACAACATGGGGCTTTCACAGCTTTATCAGCTCCGCGGACGAGTCGGTAGATCTAACCGTACTGCGTATGCATTTCTCATGTACAGGCGCAACAAGATGTTAAAAGAGGTGGCAGAAAAGCGTCTTGCAGCGATAAAGGAGTACTCAGACCTTGGCAGCGGCTTTAAGATTGCCATGAGAGACCTTGAAATCCGTGGTGCGGGCAATTTGCTCGGTGCGGAGCAGAGCGGACACATGGAGGCAGTGGGCTACGATTTGTATTGCAAGATGTTGAGCGAGGCTGTAAAAGAGGCAAAGGGCATCGAGGATATCAGTGACAAATTTGACACGACCGTGGATATTGTGACCGATGCTTATATTCCGGCAGGTTATATCGCAAACGAATTCCAGAAGTTGGATATATACAAGCGTATTGCAGGCATAGATACAGAGGAAGAGAAGGATGAGATGCTCGAGGAGCTCATAGACAGGTTTGGTGAACCACCAAAATCAGTGCTCAGCCTGCTTCGCGTGGCAAGGCTTAAGGCGTTGGCGCATGCCGTATATATCACTGAGATAAAGCAGACCGGCTCACTGATAAAGCTTACCATGTTTGAGCGGGCAAGGATAAATCCGGAGAAGATACCGGAGCTTATTACCCGGTATAAATCCTCACTCAAATTTAATATGGCAGAAAACCCATATTTCACATTTGATTTAAAAAATGGCAGCGTGGCAAAGAAGCGGGATGTGCTTGATGTGGTGGAGGAACTGATTTCGCAAATGCGTAAGGAACTGATTACGGCTGAATAGTTACCCGAATTTTGGAATCATGTAGCATATAGCATAGGAAACACCACATGCTTTACGCGAAATTGACGATAATTTACAAAGTTTAGAAAATGCTTGCCAGCAGGCCCGAAAAGCTCTATAATATACGAGCGATACTATACCAATTTTAAAGAGGATAGATACAATGAAAGCGAAAAAAGTAATAGCTATGTTATTGGCTGCAACACTCTCAGTTACAGCTTTTACAGGATGTGCAATAAATAAAACCGCAACAGTTGCGACATTAGATAAAGAGGATATCAAGCTTGGGCTTGTTAATTTTATGATAAGGTACCAGGAGGCCGGTTATGATGACATGTATATACAGTACATGGGCGAGGGCTACTGGGACAAGACAGTATCAGGCAATAATACTGTGCTTGAAACATGGAAGAAAAATGCTATCGAGGAGGCTCATGAGCTTTACACATTAAAGGCGCATCAGTCAGATTACGATGTAGAGGTTTCTGATGATGAGAAAAAGGAAATCAAAAAGGCCGCAGAGAAGTTTATGAAGGCAAATTCCGATGATGTGATAGACGAGATGAGTGCTACAGAGGAGATTGTCGAGGAATATTTAGAGCTTCGCCTCATAAAGAGTAAGATGTATGCTGCAATCATCAAAAATGCTGATTCAAGCGTGACGGATGAGGAAGCCAATATGGCTGCATACACCATTGTGAAGCTTGATTACAAGGGTGCATATGACTCTAATTACCAGTATCAGACATATACAGATGAGCAGTCAGCACAGATAAAGGCACAGGCAGATGCAGTGGTAGAGGCGCTTGCAGGCGGATCATCCTTAGAGGATGCAGCCAAGGCAGCAGGCACTACAGCCACAACAGGCACATACGCCACATACGTTGATCCGGATGCGGAGAAGACAGATGATTCAGATAAGAAATCAGATGACACAGAGTCTACAGAGAGCTCAGAGTCATCGGACAGCAAGACAAAGGACAGTGTATACACTACAAACAATCTTGATCAGAGCGTTGTAGATGCACTCAATTCCCTTGAGGAGGGACAGACCTCAGACCTCATCACCACAGACAGCACTTACTATATCGTAAGGCTCGACAAAAAGACCGATGATAAAGCAACAGAGTCAAACAGGAAGACTGTAAAGGGCAATAAAGAGGACAAATATTACAATGGCATCCTTTCAGGATGGCAGGACGATGAAAAATGGTCTGTAAAGCAGAAGCAGCTTGACAAGATCAAGATTCACAATTATTTTACTACTACCAAGAAGGACAAAAAGGCAGCAGACACAAGTGCTACAGAGAGCACACAGCAGTCAGAAAGCACCAATAGTACAGATACAGAGAATACTGAGGCAGTAGATGGAACAGAAAACTAATATCGTACTTATAGGCATGCCGGGAGTTGGAAAGAGTACCATAGGCGTAATACTTGCAAAGGTGCTGGGATACAGCTTCCTGGATGCGGATTTACTGATACAGGAGCAGGAGGGAAAGCTTCTGCGTGAGATAATTGAGGAAAAGGGCACGGACGGTTTTATAGAGGTAGAGAACCGTGTCAATGCTTCTATCAGGGCTGATAGGGCCATTATAGCTACAGGCGGTTCGGTGGTATACGGAAAAGAGGCCATGGAGCATCTTAAGGAGATAGGCAGAGTTGTGTATCTCAAGGTTTCTTATGCCATTTTGGAAAAACGACTTGCAGACATAAAGGGTAGAGGTGTAGTATTAAAGAAAGGGCAGACTTTAGAAACCCTTTTTGAAGAGCGCTCAAAATTGTATGAGCAGTATGCAGACATCGAGGTTTCCGAGGATGGGCTTGATGTGGAGCAGACAGTAGAGAAGCTGGTGGAGGCACTTGAATTATAGTGCTTATTTATCGTGATATGATTAGATAATAGTAGCTGCTGCGTCATTTATTAAAAGCAGCACCGGCACAAATGGCGGCTTAAATACGTCGTCATAAATGAAATTTGTAGTTGGATGTATAACAATAGTGTAAATTGAGAATAGTATATTAGGAGGAAGTATACTCCTGAATTCATAGAGGTGGAATATGGAACAGTACGTAATCAAAGGTGGAAATCCTTTATACGGTGAAGTTGAAATTGGTGGAGCTAAAAATGCTGCACTTGCTATTTTGGCCGCTGCCATAATGACAGACGAGACTGTAACAATAGATAATTTGCCAAATGTAAGGGATATCAATGTCTTACTTCAGGCAATCGAAGAAATCGGCGCACATGTGGAGCGCGTGGATATACACAAGGTAAAGATAAACGGTTCATTTATCAGGGGCGTAAATGTCGATAATGAATTCATCAGACGAATCAGGGCATCATATTATTTAATTGGTGCATTACTTGGAAAATACAAGCATGCAGAGGTTGCGCTTCCGGGAGGCTGTGATATCGGAAGCAGGCCGATTGACCTTCATATGAAGGGCTTCCGCTCCATGGGAGCAGACATAGACATAGCTCATGGCCTTGTCATCGCCAGGGCAAAGGAGCTTAAGGGCACACACATATATATGGATAAGGTTTCTGTAGGTGCCACAATCAATATTATGATGGCTGCAGCCATGGCAGATGGCAAGACTGTTATCGAGAATGCGGCTAAGGAGCCTCATGTCGTTGACGTGGCAAACTTCTTAAACAGCATGGGAGCAAATATCAGGGGTGCAGGAACCGATGTCATCAGAATTGTAGGTGTGGAGAAATTACATGCTACAGAGTATTCTGTCATTCCGGATCAGATTGAGGCCGGTACATTCATGTTTGCAGTTGCGGCAGCAGGAGGCAACGTGCTGGTAAAGAATGTCATTCCAAAGCATCTTGAGGCCACCACAGCAAAGCTGTTGGAGGTAGGCTGCCAGGTAGAGGAGTTTGATGACTCAGTCAGAGTAATATCAGACGGACATTTAAAGCATACACAGGTCACCACACTTCCATATCCGGGCTTCCCGACAGATATGCAGCCACAGATGGCGGTGCTTTTGGGTATCGCTGAGGGCACCAGTACAGTGACAGAGAGCATATTTGAGAATCGTTTCAAGTATGTTGACGAGCTCACCAGAATGGGAGCTGATATAAAGGTAGAGAGCAATATAGCAATCATCAGCGGCGTGAAAAGATACACAGGTGCCAGAGTGAATGCACCTGACCTAAGAGCAGGAGCTGCACTGGTTATAGCAGGTCTTGCAGCAGAGGGCATCACAGTGGTTGATGATATCTACTATATCCAGAGAGGCTATGAGGCACTCGAGGAGAAGCTTACAAAGATTGGTGCAAAGATTGCCAGGGTAGAGGATGAGAAGGAGCTTCAGAAGTTCATACTCAAGGTATCGTAATAGATATATACGTAAAGCATGAAATGTAAACACAATATAAATGCAATATATAAAATAAGAACCGGCAGCATCTTACTGTAGATGCACGGTTCTTATTTTTGGTTATTTTATAATTTTTTTGAGTAACGACTCCGTAATCCTTTTGATTATAAATCGGCTTACATCACAGATTTGATGAAAAACTCGCGGTTTGTGGACAAATCAAGTATACTGCCGTCATCAAAACGTACAATAGGGCGTGACAGTTCATGTGGGTTGAGCATCACAATATTACAGAACCGGCTGTCGTTGAGCATTACACGGTTGCTCTGGTATGTGGTAGCAAGCTTTTTCAAAAACAAAAGCAGGAACTTTGTATTGTACTTTGTAAAACCTTCACTCTCAAAGCTTGATATGACAGCGAACGGACAAAGTGGTGCGCGATAGCGTCTGGCGGCAGTCATGGCATCATATACATCGGCGATGGCTGTTATCATGGCAAAGTCGTCAATCAGTGAGCTGTCAAGCTGTGAAGGATAGCCTGAGCCATCACAGCGCTCATGATGCATGAGGGCTGTGCGCTTTATTCTGGAGTCAATCTGCAGATCCCTAATCAAATCAAAACCAAACTGTGGGTGCTTTTTTATGAGCGCAAATTCTTCATCTGTGAGCTTGTCAGGCTTGTTTAGCACATCATCGGGAATCTTGCATTTACCGATATCGTGAAGTACTCCTGCGATAGTAAGCGTATTCACATCTGTCTTTTCCATATGAAGCCATCGTCCGATCATCCTTGTAATAAGCCCTACATTCAGACAGTGTGAGTACAACGGGTCTGCAATGGTGCGCATGTTGTAGAGCATGTCAAAGGTCTCGATTGTAGTGCCGCACGATGAGGAAAGGTCAATGACAGCAGTAAGAAGCGCAGCCTCATCAAAGGATTTTTCACCGGCACAGATTTTGCCAAAGGTATCCTTGATTTGATTTATGCATGTGAGGTATTTGAGCTGGAAGCCTAGGAACTCTTCTGAGGCCTGAACACGCTGGATGTTGGTCACCATCTCATGTGCGCGGGTTTTTGGTACAGGTTTTACCTTGTCTCGCTTTGCTGTATTTTCGCCGGCTTGCGGTGCTGCTGCATAGGATGGGTTTTGAATTGAGATGCTGCCTACCTTATATAGCTTCATTTTGTTGATGAGCTGACGGGTGAGTGGTGTGCCGGGCAGTGCAAGTATCTGCCCCAGAGGGGTCTTTATCGGTTCTGCTGCCACCATACCAATCTGCGCATCTTTTATGCTGATTTTAATCATGAGTTACTCCAAAAATTTATTTTGATATTGTGTGTTTAGTACTATAAATACAAATTTAAGTATAATTACAAAAATTATGAAAGTCAATAAAGGAAGAAAGAATAATTGCATAAAATAGCTTATAAATAATGAATAGGGTATCGAAAATGGATTATTGATAAATCTGTATCGAAAATGATACTTGACATATATATCATGTGGTAGTAATATAGCTGACAGAGATTTGAAAAATTCTATATTGTAACTTCTCTTATTCAGAGTGATGGAGATACAAAGGATCTATGAAGTCACGGCAACCCCGTTAGAAAACAGGAAGGTGCCAACCTGAGCGAGTAATCGAACAATAAGAGGATTTTTATTATCTTAATTTTAATCCACTTATTTGCAGTAAGTGGTTTTTTATTGGAAAAATATTGGTCACACAGTATGAAAGGAGCAACAGATAATTAATGGAGAAATTATTATTTACATCAGAATCAGTAACTGAGGGACATCCGGATAAGCTCTGCGATGCAGTATCAGATGCCATCCTTGATGCATGCATACAGCAGGACCCGATGAGCCGTGTCGCATGTGAGACAGCAAGCTGTACAGGCTTCATCCTTGTAACAGGAGAGATTACCACAAAGGCACAGCTTGATATTCCTGCAATCGTCAGAAAAACAGCACTTGAGATCGGATATGATGACGGAAAGAAGGGACTCGACGGAAACTCATGTGCAGTAATGGTTTCAATCGACAAGCAGTCTGCTGATATCGCCATGGGAGTTGACAAGGCACTCGAGGCAAAAGAGGGCGACCTTACAGACAACCTCGACACCGGAGCCGGAGATCAGGGAATGATGTTTGGATATGCTACAAATGAGACTGAGGAGTATATGCCATACCCAATCGCACTCGCTCACAAGCTTGCATTCCAGCTCACAAAGGTTAGAAAAGACGGCACACTTACATACCTTCGTCCGGACGGAAAGACACAGGTTTCAGTAGAGTATGATGAGGCAGGAAAGCCGGTAAGACTTGAGGCAGTTGTACTTTCAACACAGCACGACGAGGATGTTACCCAGGAGCAGATCCATGAGGACATCAAGAAATATGTATTTGATCCAATTCTTCCAAAGGATATGATTGACGATGAGACAAAGTTCTTTATCAATCCTACAGGACGTTTCGTAATAGGTGGACCACACGGAGATGCAGGTCTCACCGGTCGTAAGATTATCGTAGACACCTACGGTGGATATGCACGTCACGGCGGCGGAGCTTTCTCAGGAAAGGATTGTACAAAGGTAGACCGTTCAGCAGCATACGCAGCACGTTACGTAGCAAAGAACCTTGTAGCAGCAGGATTTGCTGACAGGTGTGAGATTCAGCTTTCATATGCTATCGGTGTTGCACAGCCAACATCTATCATGGTTGATACATTCGGCACAGGAAAGCTTGCAGATGACAGAATCGTTGAAATCGTAAGGGAGAATTTCGACCTTCGTCCGGCCGGAATCATCAAGATGCTTGACCTCAGAAGACCTATCTACCGCCAGACAGCAGCATACGGACACTTCGGACGTACAGATATCAAGCTGCCTTGGGAGGCACTTGATAAGGTTGAGGACCTCAAGAAGTATCTCTAAACAATATGTGGGGCTTCGCGCTTTTCAGGTTGTGAGCGCCGGATAGTATACATTATATTTCTTAGAAAAAGTTAGAAAGAATTTAGAGAAAATTTAGACAGAAGTTATCGGATATATGATATAATTAAGTCATGGGACTGACATTGAGTCGGTTTCCATGGCTTTTTATTTTCAGGAGGAACGGATATGAGCAGAATTTTGATAGTAGAGGACGAGGTTGCAATTGCTGATCTTGAGAAGGATTACCTGGAGCTGAGCGGCTTTGAGGTAGAGGTGGAGAATGATGGCACAAGCGGTCTCGCAAGGGCATTGGCGGAGGATTTTGATTTGTTTATTCTTGACCTTATGCTGCCTGGCATTGATGGCTTTGAGATTTGCAAACAGATTCGTGAGAAAAAGAACACACCGATACTCATGGTTTCAGCCAAGAAGGATGATATCGACAAGATAAGAGGACTCGGACTCGGTGCAGATGATTATGTCACAAAGCCGTTTTCTCCATCAGAGCTTGTTGCCAGGGTAAAGGCTCATCTGGCCAGATATGAGCGCCTGATTGGAAGCGCTACACCTGAAAATGATATCGTTGAGATTCGTGGTATCAAGATTGACAAAACAGCCCGCCGTGTGTGGGTAAACGGAGAGGAAAAGCAGTTTACCACAAAGGAATTTGATCTGCTCACATTCCTTGCTGAGAATCCAAACCATGTATTTACCAAGGAGGAGCTCTTCAAGGAAATCTGGAATATGGATTCAGTAGGAGATATCGCGACAGTCACTGTACATATCAAGAAGATTCGTGAGAAAATCGAGATGAACACTGCAAAGCCTCAGTATATTGAGACTATTTGGGGCGTGGGATACCGCTTTAAGCTGTAGTGATTTTTAAAAAATATAGTAGATATTGTAGTATTAATAGGACATATCAAATTCAAATGCGAAAGGATATGTCCTTGTTGTATATATAAAGTGGCTTATTAATTTATTCAAATGGAGAATACTATGAAGATAAAAACAAAACTTGCTATATCATTCTGCATAATTATTTTTGTGCCTGTTGTGCTCACCAGTATAGTGCTTGTGGGCTTCAATAAGATTCAGCTAAAGGCCATAAACAAGACATATGGCATGGAGGATGCGGGCATGCTCGCGCTCACTGACACAGTACAGTTTCTGAACAAGGTGACAGGGCGCACATATGATGAGCTCGAGAAGACATCGCTCATAGAACCATCCAGGCTTCTTGATAGTGATTATCTGACTAAGATAAATAAGAAGCTGGAGAAGAAGTATTCATATCTCATAGTGAAAAGTGAAGGAGAGCTCATTTTCAATGGTGGAATTGATAATGATGATATTTTGAGAAAGCTTCCGCGAATATCCAATAAGCAGAGCAGCTCTGATGTGAGCAGCTATATGGACAGTGATGACAAGGTGCTCATAAAGCAGCTTAATTTTCGTGACAGTGATGGTGACGAGGCGAGTCTTTACATAGTGACATCAACTGCGTGCGTGATCCCTGAGGTCAGGACTGTTTTGATGGAGGGAGCATTTGCACTAGTATTGATACTTCTTACTACGGCTGCCATGCTTATAGTGTGGATATACAGGAGTATCATCACACCGATAGAGAGGCTGCGTATTGCCGCTGAAAATATCAAGGATGGTAATCTGGACTTTGAGCTTGAGACGAGCCCGAGCGACGGAGAGATTGGCGAGCTGTGTACTGCGTTTGAGCAGATGCGTGCCCGCCTCAAGAAAAATGCCGAGGAAAAGGTGACGAATGAGTCTGAAAACAGAGTGTTAATCAGTAATATCGCACATGATTTAAAGACTCCTATTACAGCGGTAAAGGGCTACGCCGAGGGCATACTTGACGGAGTGGCAAACACCCCTGAAAAGGTAGATAAATACGTCAGGACCATTTACAATAAGGCAAACGATATGGATAAGCTCATTAATGAGCTGACACTTTACTCGAAGATTGATACGAACAGGATTCCATACAATTTTGCGAAGATAAATGTCACAGATTATTTTAACGACTGTGTTGAGGAAATAGGACTCGATCTTGAGGCAAAAAATATCAGGCTTTCATATGAGAATCATGTGGATAGCAACGTGCTTATCATTGCTGATCCGGAGCAGATTCGCCGTGTGATTAATAATATAGTCGGCAATTCGGTGAAGTATATGAACAAGACACAAAGCTATATAGATATCAGGATAAATGATGTTGGTGACTTCATACAGGTTGAAATCGAGGACAATGGACGAGGAATCGACCAGAGAGATATGCCATATATTTTTGACAGATTTTACAGAGCGGATGCGTCGAGAAATTCGGCTACCGGAGGCAGCGGCATAGGACTTTCCATCGTAAAGAAGATTATAGAGGATCACGGCGGCAAGATATGGGCTACCAGCAAAGAGGGTGATGGAACTACCATGTTTTTCGTAATCAGAAAGTATCAGGAAACACAGGATATGAACCGGCAGTAAACAAATAAACAGGATATTGACATAAAAAGTAAAACTATAATTAAGAATAACAGTTAGATATTAAAATTTAAAATTAAGAGCTCCCGATTGACAGCGCAAATAGTGTTGTCAGCCGGGAGCTTTAATGTATTTTTTATTTAAAATAAGTTAAGGAAAACACATAAAATATTTGAAAAATAAAGTCTGACGTAGTAAAATAGTAGCATTACGCGAAAGGACCATGGAGAAATCGAAAGGGGGACAAACATGCATAAATTCAGACAAAAATATATAGGTGACAAAGCATTTTATAAGCGATATCTCATGCTGGCCATACCAATGATAATCCAGAATGCAATCACAAATCTGGTAAGCTTTCTGGACAACATTATGGTAGGACAGCTTGGTACAGAGCAGATGTCGGGAGTAGCAATCGTAAACCAGCTCATATTTGTGTACAATCTGGCAGTGTTTGGGGCAGTGTCAGCGGCAAGTATATTCGGAGCACAGTATTTTGGCAAGGGAAATCATAAGGGGCATATGTATTCCTTCAGATTCAAGCTGTATGCAGCGCTGCTTGTTACAGCAATAGCGATGACACTGTTTATCACGAACGGAACAGGTTTCATATCACTTTATCTGACAGATACGGCAGGAAACGGTGCCACGGAGGTAGCACTGGCATATGGAAAGGAATATCTGGAAATTGTTATGATAGGTCTCATACCGTTTGCGGTGACGCAGGCCTATGCGACAAACATAAAGGAAACAGGACAGACTTTTGTACCGATGGTTGCAAGCTTTGCAGCAGTTGGAAGCAATGCGGTGCTTGATTTTCTGCTCATCTTC